>Ga0123342_1009525_pt1 | contig 11598 bp, 15 predicted proteins | sample Turbeawhitnodule_FD_89960 | JGI IMG/M metagenome (GOLD analysis project Ga0123342, IMG submission 89960) | Root nodule microbial communities of legume samples collected from Mexico - Turtle bean Mexico white nodule | ecosystem: Host-associated > Plants > Roots > Nodule | place: Mexico: Nepantla... | reverse complement strand
TTGTGGTGTAAGTGATCAAGTTGTGATTGCTTAGTGGATTTCCTCAGGGTTTCTGAGAAGACTGGATGTAGCTCTGGATTTGGAGTGAACCAGTATAAACATCTGTGTGCATTCTCTCTATCCTTAACTCTTTAAATTCAGTTTTGATATTTGTTAACTGGTATAAACAACCGATTGTTTCGGTAAAACAACCGATTGTTTTTACTAGTGTTGTGCCTTTTGCTTTATGATTTGAAAAACTGATTTCTTAATCAAGGTTTTCTTGAAGTAATTTCATTCAAGGCTGAAAAAGTTGAGAAAACTCTCTTTAAACAATTCACCCCCCTCTAGTTTAAAGCCATATATTCTAACAAAAAATTCCCCCTCCTGACACCTTGTAAGCAGACCAACTCGAACTCACGAACTCCTTAAACCTACTATCTTTCAACCATACATCCAAACATCTAAAAGGCTTCGGACCCCAATCCGTTGAGACTTCCTTCAAAATAACTGCACAATGATTCGAGATTGATCTATTTAGGACAAATTGTTGACTGTTTGGCCAGTGCTCCAACCACTCCTTAGAGACCAACACCCTGTCAATCCTGCTTTTTACCAAACCATTGGGCTTGAACCAAGTAAACTTCCTGCCCACCAACGGAATATCTACCAACTCAGAGCTTTCGATGAAATCGTTGAAACCCTTTATTTCTCTAGAGTAATCAGAAGACGAAACCAAACTCTTCCTTTCCTCCTGCCTTCTTATAGAATTAAAATCTCCAATGGTGCACCAAGCCTTTGTTAATTGACCCTGTCTGAGACCACTGATCTCGTTCCACATCTCTTTCTTTTCCCGTAGTGAACCAGAACAATAAATATTTACAATAGTTACGTAGGTTCCAATGCCCCTCTTCCAAACCCCTTCTAGCACAGAAAAATTCCTGCCATTCACGAAACTGAACAACTGAAACGCCTTGTTACTCCACATCGTAATCACCCCGCCTGCACTGTTAACCGCTTTGTTTTCCACCCATTCCACTTCATTGGTTCCCCAAAGGAGGCACACCTTTTCCCTACTAAAATCTGAACACTTCGTCTCTTGTAAGCACACCATGTCCACCTGCTCCCTACTGATCAAATCCCTGACATAATTCCTTTTTACAACCCCGCCTACCCCTCTGATATTCAGACTAGGAATCTTCATTGACAAACTTACTCCTTTCTTTCCACATCCTCCTCGTAGTCACTCCGCCTTGATTAGATAACGAATAAATACCATTTATAACTACATCTTCTCGACCAGGGAACGAAAACCCTGCTTCTTTCCCTACTCCCCAGACACTTGCCGCCACATTCTTATCAGTCTTCACCCAAAAAATCTTGTTACAATTCTCAATGGCACTATCAGAAGTGAATAAAGAATTCGACGAACTGCCTGTTTGGTGGACCAAAAAAACTTGATCCACTATGGGATGTTTTCCTTCAACTTCTCCAGCCAAACCCAACAACCTACCCTTAAGAGAAACATTATTTCCCCCGCCTTCCACATCAACTTCCAAGCTCGCCCCCAACCCTGTTGACGACCCTCCCAGAGGACAAGCTCTCCCACACTCTCCCGAAGCTAGGTCCTCGGATCTCCTTGCCTCCTCCACATCATCTAACTCATCAAAATCTGCAGCTCCGTTATCTAACAGTCCGTGGATAACTGAATTCTTTGGATGATCTTTTACAAGTGTTCAACGTCTCCTTCTTCAACCACCCTTGCCCTAGACTGTTCCAATTCGTCCATTGATGGTCTTGTACCTAAAGAATCTTCAACCCTACTCACAAAGCCAGTCTGTTCCGAATCACACCCAACTACAGCATCCTCGTGACCACCATCCTGGAAGCACGTATTCGTATTCCATAAATCCTCTCTATTTCTCAAAGAATTCGAAAGTGCAGTTTAGAAATCCCGCGCCTCTTCTTTCCCACTCAATGCACCACTATCCAAGCACCCAATCAAAGGTGAGCATACCTTTAAAAGAGAAGAGGGCCCACGGTCATAAACTCCATGCACTCCATCTACGTGAAACGACGCTTCTACCCTTTTGGATTCACTCCCCATTGGAGTATTCTTACTGCATTTACTCACGCCTACATCAGAAACACTCTTTGCCTTTTCAGCTGCTGACTTGGTTTCCTTGGGAATATCCACCACAACCTTTAAAGATGATTCCACTTTCTCTTTCTTAGAATAGCTAATAGAACCGTGCCCAATCAATGATTCCGCTTTCTCTTTCTTAGAAAGACTAAGAGAGCCGTGCACATTCAATGACCCTCTTAATTGGTCTTGAGCAACTCCCTCGTGTAGCTGGCGCTCCTTCCCAAGGCAAACCGAATCCAGCTTGCCCTGGACCGTGTCTTCGTTCCCCATTCTTCCTTCTCCAACGGCGCTCTCACCTCCTTCTCTGGCTGCCCCATCCTCCAACCCCAAAGAACCGCACAAGCTACCCCCTAGACTACCTTCATCGGAACTAGCTTCGGTATCAACCTCAGAAGCGCCGCCATCCCATTTGCCAAGACGCATCTCCGAGAAGCTCACCTCCTCCACGAAGGTCACCTTGCATGAGCAGCCATTGATACACAACTCCTTCTCCATGTTGATTGCGGTGCTTACCGTTGTTTTAACTCTAAAACGAGCAAACTCCACTGTTTCTCTTTTCTCCGTTGCTTCGTCAATCTCCAACACCTCCCCCACCACGACCTCCAATCCCTCTACAGCGTATCCATGCACAGCGTTCTTTCAGAACAAAAGAACCATCCCAAGGAGAAACCGTCGAAAAGACTTCATCGAACCAAGATCTGTTATCTGCTATGATCTTTCGCAGACTCCCTCCTTCATCACATGATAGAAGAACAAACCTTCCTCCAAGATATCTCAATTTGACTAGGCTAAAACCTCCCATCACAAAGCTCTCTTTAATCACTTGCAAGCATGGAATCTCCTTAAAACATCCAACAAAGCTTCCTTCTAGCCAAGAATCCTGTTCTACCTCCACTGTAATCTGATAAGCTAACTCGTCCCCTAGAGAACTGCTTGCATTCTCACCTGTTCCATTCTTGGCTACGCCCTCAGAAACAACTTGAGCAAACGAAAATTGTTCCATCTGTTTCCCCTTCGCACCCCCCACTTCCCTAGGATGCGTTATGTTCAGCTTTGGATTCCACCCGAGTCTAGACCCTTCATTCCTCTGCTTCCTTGGTCCATCCTTCCTCTGATACTTGGGAAGGTTCACCTGCAGCTTCCATGTGCCAATCCAGATTGCATCCAACTCTCTTTCCAAAGAAAAAACATCATTCACACCCTGAAACCTTACAAAGCCAAACTTTTGATTCCTTGCATTGAGTTTTCTTGAAACAAACACGTCCAAAACCCTCCCCCACCTTTGAAAAACCTTCCAGAGATCTCTCTCCATAAAATGTTCGGTGAAGTTAGTAAAGAAAAAAGAGGTATCCGCCATCACTCCCCTCCCTCGCCGGAGCATGCACGTTACGTATCTCTACCTACTTGCAAACCGTTGAAGAGACATGCATGATATTATTTTTCTAACAGTTCTATTTTGCCATATTTCCACAGAAATCTTATGTTAGTGTGTGAAAATGCGACCAAGATGACTGAAAAGGATTGAACTGGTATGAAGGGTGGGTTGCTGGTTTCTTTTAATATAAGGGTTGGGACACCCCTGAAGTGTTCCCTTTTAAATTTTAATAATTCTTTACTGATAAAAAAAATTGTAATCAGTTGTAAAAGTTAGTAACGAGAGCTGACTCGGGGATGACACTCTAGGGAGGATGTTAGCAACCATATTTGTGGTGCCATAAACTCTACCTCTACTGTTTCCTTGAACAACATCTTTCCTACATTGAAACTTTATTGTTATATTTATTTGGTGGACATCAGAAGTTAATCCTTTATAATTATCTGATTGTATGGCCCTCAATCATTGATGGTAGGTTTCCTAAATGATTATTGGGAGTTATAAATGTAGGAAATTATGTTAAAAATATAAATAAAGTAAGAAAATTTAAAGCAATAACTTACATAAGTCTCACAGGAGTGACTATCTACCTAACCACCTTTCTTGTAGGTGTGAATGGTAAAAAAACAATTCATTCGATTTAATAGGGCGACCATATTTACATTCTCGATAAAGGTTGTACCTTTACAAACAATATATCTTACACAACTGAATTGAATTACATGTAACAAACTATACATAAGTGATCAACGATACTTATTAGGCTCAATGCAATGTTCAACTGTGATTTGCAACCTGTTGAGTACAATGCTCCACTTTGAATTGAAGACTAATTCATTTTTTTTTTGGAAAATTTTTCTTTAAACTTTTAGGTATTCCAATAGTTTAAGATTGTATAGGTTATGCTTATGTTTATTTTTTTAGTTCTTTTTTAAGCTTCTATATAAAGAAAATGATATTCCCTTCCAAGATTATACAAGAAACAATTTGTATTCATAATGAATTAGTAATGGAAACTCAAATGAATTAAAGATTAGATATTACAGTGCCTGTGCTAAAAAATGAAATCTTCATATGGTAGATGATGACTAACATTCATATCTTAGAACTTTTATTTCAATCATTTGTATTTTACAAACAAGAGAGGAAAACTTAAATACAAAACAAGGAATTGGAAACTAACCATGGTAACTGAAATAAACCAATTTTAGGTAACCGATAACCGTTAAAAAGGAAAAACAATAAAATTACAATACCCTCCCCTCAAGCTGTATAAGCGATACTCATTATTCCAAACTTGGAAATGATGGTTTTAAAGTTAGCATGATGCAAAGATTTGGTGAAGATATCTGCTGGTTGATCACAAGATCGAATGGGAAAAAGATGAAAAAGTTGAGCGTTTAGTTTCTCTCGAACAACATGACAGTCAATGTCAATATGCTTGGTTCTTTCATGGAAAGTAGGATTGAATGCTATGTGGCGGATAACTTGATTGTCACAGTATAAAAATGTAGTAGCGTTAGGCTTGATATGAAAATCATCAAGAAGATGGGTGAGCCATTGAACCTCACAAGTAGTAGTGGCAAGAGCACGATTTCTTTTTCTTTTTCATCAACAAAAAATGAATGAATAAATAAGAGGTATTTTAGGGATACCTCAACCCTTATACAAAAGATCTGCCTGAGGCTCTAAACTTATAACCTCCAAACAAGAACTGAAAAACTACAAGCAGTTATCTCCTAGAAACATTGATTGACCTCATGCAAATCAATGGCTCAAGACACCAATCTAAGTAGGAAAAACTTACTCCATGCATTTTAGACAAGACCCATGACCAAGCCTTTATCTGTGTCAGAGTGAAGATTTCAATGTGATATATCCTACCACCTCTGAATATCCTCTTGTTCCTATGGAACCATAACTCTCCTACAACTACTATCCACACTCCTCCCCATATCTCATTAACGCTTTCCTTAACACCACTCATCCTGAAGCTTTCGAAATATTTTTTTGGCTTCCTATGAACTATTCCTGCCAACCCCATCCACTCGTAGCACTTAGACCACACTAGCCAGGAAACTCTACATGTGTAAAAAAGATGGGACGTGATTTCCTCTTCCTCTCCACACAAACAACACGTAATGGTAGTCATGCATAACCCCCTTCTAACCAATTTTGCTTTAGTTGCTATTTTGTCTTCCAAAACCCTCCAAGCTATAAGTTGTGAAGATGGTTGTGCCTTCAGCCTCCAAAACCCCCCGTATAGCTCCCTCTCAACCCCTTGAACAACTTCTTTAAGGACTTTGTACACTGATTTTACTGTGAACACGACTGTCTCTTTGTCTTTCCAAGCCCAAGAATCCTCCTTATCTAACTTTATCCTCTGATCCCCCAAGACTTGCATCAACTGTTGTTCCTAATTCTGTTTCCATTTAAACATATTCCTTCTCCATTTGATCTTCCAAATTCACTATGAATTCTGTGACCTCTCCCTTGCAGGCCAAATGGATGAATCCTTGTTGGAGCTGATGTTGAAAAGTCTTAGAAAGATGTCCTTGAGATTGAAGTTGCCTACCCATTTATCCTCCCAGAACCTTATCTCCCTCCCATTCCTACCCTCCCAAGAAAAAGTATCCTCAAATTTATATTTCAACTCGTCAAAAGACCATACCTCCTTCAAGTCCCTCCACCAAAGAGAATCGGTTCTGCTCTTTCTTCGACTCCGGAGATCCCTCCAACCTCCATATTTTGAATCTAGAATTTCTTTCCACAAACCGGTCTTCTGAAATCCTAAACGCCATATCCACTTGTCCAACAAGGAATTATTAGAACGCCTTAAATCTATCATGCCGAGCCCTCCATCCTCTTTTGACTCACAAAACTTTTTCCATGAAACCCACAAAAAATTCCTCTGCAACCTCACTATTTCCTTCATCACCATAACCGACATTTTAAACAGGGACAAAAATAATAGAGGAAGAGCGGACAACACCGATTTAATCAAACAAAGTCTACCTGCCATAGATATAAACTTACCTTTGCTTAACCTTGTTCTCATTTTTTCCACCACCTCTTCCCATAACTTACTTCTTTTGTGACATCCACCTACCGGCGAACCCAAATATATAAAAGAGTCTTCATCTTCTCACAATTCAAAATAGTCGCGAACTGTTGTACCAACAGGGAGCTGCAACCTACCCCTCCGACTCTGCTCTTTTGAAAACTGACCTTTAGGCTAGAGGCTAATTCAAAGCAATTTAGAATAGCCTTGATAACAAATACACTTTGTGCTTTTTTCCTTGCAAAAGAACGTGTCATCCACGTAGTGCAGCATATTAACCTTTATGGACTTGCCTCTGGTTTCCACACTTTCTAACAAATCTTTTTCGACCGCCTCCCTTATAGCTCCAGCTAAGCCTTGTGCTACTATGAGGAAAAGAAAAGGTGTTAGGGGATCACCTTGTCTCAACCCCTTCTTCGATTTGAACTCCTTAGTAGGACTCCCATTTACTAAAACTGACATCGATGAGGACACAAGACAAGCTCTTATCTAGCCAATCCACTTGCCACAGAAACGTAGCCTCCCTAGCATGTACTAAATAAACTCCCAAACAATCGAGTCGTACGCCTACTCGTAATCAACCTTGAAGAACACAACCCTTTCTCCTTTTGACTTCTTCCAACACTTCATTTGCTACAAGAACGCTATCCAAAATTCCTCTGCTCTCTAGGAACGCGGACTGTCTACTATCTATAACCGTATGCAACACTTTCTTCAACCTTAAAGATAGAATGCGTTCCCCTTGGCCATTTTCCTTCTTCCTCAAAATTATGGACTGCTCTTAAGATATCATCCTTAATCTCTTCCGAGAAAAACTTAATAAACCTGAAGTTAAAACCATCAGGACTCGGGCTTTTATCACTATCACAGCTCCACACTGCCCTCTTAACTTCCTCTTCAGATATCCTACCTACCAACAAGACATTATCTTCATCTCTAATTCTATTGAACCTAGCGTTATCTATCCAGACTCGCTGACTATTTTCTCTAGAAAACCTTTCTTAATAGAATTGTCTGACCTTCTCCTTCACCACACCCTGCTCGTCGTACCATTGACCCTTGTCTCTCAACCCATACAATTTGTTCCTTATTCATTTCCATTTGATGACTGAATGAAAGTATTTTGTGTTCAAGTCCCTCTACTTCAGCCATCTAAGGTGAGCTTTCTATCATAGAATAACTTCCTGACTGTGACTATTTCGTCTCTATTATGATAATAATCACCTTATCTCCTCCCTTCCTACTTCATCCAACTCGCTTTTGTCATCATTTGCATCGAGCTCTCGTATTCTCCTCTAAAGATCCTCCACCTGCTGGAAAACATTGTAGAAGACCTCTTCATTACAAACTTTTAAATCAGACTTCAACTTCTTCATCTTCTCTTTAAAAACAAATATTCAACTTCCTTGCACTTCATAACTAACCCACTTATTTCGAAAGAAATCCTTAATCTTGTTGTCTTTAAGCCATACGTCCAAACACCTGAACGGTTTCAGACCCCAATCCTTGATAGTTGTATTCTTCGACACTAGGATTTGTCTATTCTACTTCTTATCAGACCATTTGGCTTATACCACATATACTTTCTTCGCGGGATATCAAACAACTCTGAACTTTCAATAAAATCATTAAACATTCTCATCTTCCTTCGGTGCTCACCATTCGTACCCGCATTCCTTTTTTCTCCTGCTCTCCTGATGGTGATGAATAGTTGGTCGTTGAACAAATTGACTAAGGAGATGCATAGGAAAGAGATTTGTCTTCAAATAAGACTTTGGTATCACGAACCAAGAGAGTAGAGGATGGCTTGCTTTCAAGTATTCCACATTCCTTAAGAATGTCAAGAGCATACTTGGGTTGACATATATGAATACTAAAGATTGCCACTAAGCCTGCCTTGTGGAAAAACCTTTTTTGGCACCCCCCTGACTGCTCTTCTTCCACTTCCCTTGAATCTAAACCCAAAAAAATACTAAGAGCACACGCTTCCCTTGCTTGGGCCTTAGCTGGCCCATCTGCAACTAGGTCAAAAGCGTTTTTCACCCTCCCACTAACCGTTGCCTCCCTCATACAAACCCTAATATTCTTCTACGCTAACACACTCTCAGAAAGACCCCTGTCCTCTCCCTCTTTTCTCTTGCAGCCTGCTTGTTCCTCCAAGAAGGAAAACCTACCCTCACACCTAGACTCGTTGCCTCCATTCAAGCTGCTAATCCACGCGCCTCCTTCGTGAACTGCCTCCTCGTTCACCAGAAATTTCACTAAAAACTCCTTACTGTCGTGTATCGCAACATCAAATTGGCCTTCAAATTTAGAGCCCTCTGACTGTAGAAGTTCCTCTCCAAGCTTCCCTTCCGAACCCTCATCTGACTACCCATTGCGCTCTACCCCCTAGTTTTGTTGGCAGCAACCAACACAAGGGCTCGAAATGAGAGGTTCCTCTTCAAAAACGACATGGCACGAGATTTCGTTGAAACTCATGTTCTTCACCATGCGAAGCTCTCCACCAACAGGGACCCTTACCTGCAGCCTTGCAAGCTCAAGCGTTTCACGTTCTAACGTTGCAACATCGACCTCCACCAACAAACCTACTTGAGCAACGACTTGTTCAAAGCAAGGTTTGTTCCAGAATCTGAGGGGTATTCCTCTTCATCTGACCCACACCAACTGTTCCTGGACTTCAAGGTTGTCCTTCCACAGAACTACCGATTCGAAGATTTAAGCAAAACACCTCCTTATTTTCTTCAAGCAATTTTTGAAGAACCTCTTTCGATTCTCTAGACAACAACACATAAAGCCCTTTAGATACCTCATTCTGATGAAATTGAACCCCTCCATAAGAAAACTCTCATTCACTGCCTTGACCTTCCCTACATCTGCCACCTTTCCAATATAACAACTCTTCAACCATTTTGTGTCTTCCTCTTTAACTCTGATATGGATCATGTTTTGTTCCTCGACCCCTTTTATGTTCCTTTCATTCACCTTCCTCACAGTCTGAACAAGCGCTTGGTGACTCTCCCTACCCACTGCTTGTGCGTATGTTTGACTAGGTTCCTTCTGTCTCCATTCGTTTTTTTGTTGTACTGGTCTATGACTTCCATTCCACTCCTTCCTTGTCCCCCATGATCTTCTATATTTTGGTTTATTCACCCTCAACTTCCAAATCCCAATCCAGATGACATTTAGTTTTCTTTCAAGCACATCAACATCTACCACCTCTTGAAATCTTACAAAGCCAAACCTTTGTCTTTTAACGTTAAGTCTGCTTGAGATAAAAAATGCCCTTAATCCATCCCCACCTCTGGAAAATCTTCCACATATCCCTCTCATTGTGATCGTGAGGAAAGTTGGAGAAGAAGAAGCTAGCCTTCATTACCTTTTTGGCAAGAGCACGATATTTAGCTTGAGATGAAGAACGAGACACGGTGATTTGCTTTTTGAACTTCCAAGAAATAAGAGAAGTGCGAAGAAATATGCAAAGACCAGTCGTGGATCGCCTTGTGTTTGGACATGAAGCTCAATCAAAATCACTAAAGGCCTTCAACTGAATGTTATTATCAACAACAAAAAAATGCCTTGTGCAAGGTTGGCTTATATGTATCGTAGAATATGTTGAACAATTTGATGGTGATGAATAATTGGTCGTTGAACAAATTGACTAAGGAGATGCATAGGAAAGGTGATGTCAGGATGTGTGTTGAGTAAAGAAGCCGCCTAATTAATCTGTGGTAGGAATTAGCATCGTGAAGAAGAGGTTTGTCTTCAAATAAGACTTTGATATCACGAACCAAGGGAGTAGAGGATGGCTTGCTGGCAAGCATTCCACATTCGTTAAGAATGTCAAGAGCATTATAAATGGTAAGATTATTAGCGAATTGTATTGTTCCAGCATGTTCACGAGTGACATATGAAGTATGAACCAGTTTTATGAAAATAGGTTTAATTTAAAAAATTTAATAAACTTATTTTTATCCTAAGTAACATGATCAGTGGCGCCAGTATCAAGAATCCAATAAGAGTTTTTTTTACCTGTTTTAGTATGATGTATAGCAGAATCATCCTTGTTGACTCTATGTATTTGGTTTATACTGTGGTTTGGTGATTCTTGCAACAATTTCAAAAGTTGTTGGACTTGTTCACCAGTAAAAGGATTATTCTATCTTATATCTTGATCACTATTGTTTCTGTGAAATTGACCTCTATCATTTCTTAGAGTGATATTGCATGATTGGTCACTACTTTTCTCCCTTTCAGATTGATCATTTCTTTGTTTGTACCACGAAGGATACCCATGCTTTGCATAACATTCATTAATTGTGTGATTCATTCTGTGACAATATGCGCATTGTTTCCCTTGAGCATAACTTCTACCTCTACCTCTTCCTCCTTTCCAATTATTATTTCTACCTTGCGGTTTCCAACTCCTTTTATCTTGTAATTTCCAATTATTTTGTTTATCAGTGCCATTCCAATTTTGTTGTTTCTCAAAAAGATTATTCACAACTATATTCTACAAATTTCCATTTCCGTTAAGTTGGTGTTCTTGCTGAATCAACAAAGCAAACACACAACTAATGTTGGGAAGGGTTTCAGCATCAAGACTTGGGTTTTCAGAGCATTGTAAACCTCATTAAGCCCTTCCAAAAAACATATAACGTACTCTAAATCTCTATATTCGAGAGAGACTCTTGACAGATCACATTTACAAGTACCACCACATGTGCATCTCGATATAGGTCTCAAATATTCCAATTCTTCCCAAAGAATTTTCATATCAGTATAAAATTGGGTAACATTTCTCTCACCTTGTTTGATGGAGTGAATTTCTTAGAGTAAACCGAAGATGAAAAAATGGTTGCCTTTTGAAAAACGTTCCTTCAAATCATCCCAGAGATTCTTTGCAATGTCTATGTGATGAGCATATATTTATTCACACACAATAGCCTTAATCATAGATTATTGGACTATAATAATAAATAAATCCATTGTTTTAATTAATATTCTTATAATTGGGTTTATTTGGGCCTTAACTAT
>Ga0123342_1009524_pt1 | contig 11599 bp, 8 predicted proteins | sample Turbeawhitnodule_FD_89960 | JGI IMG/M metagenome (GOLD analysis project Ga0123342, IMG submission 89960) | Root nodule microbial communities of legume samples collected from Mexico - Turtle bean Mexico white nodule | ecosystem: Host-associated > Plants > Roots > Nodule | place: Mexico: Nepantla... | reverse complement strand
TTTTAACAGCTCAACCATTTGAAAAACAGTTTTCAACCTTTTCTAAAAACACCTAAGTATAAAACAATCGGTTGTTTCGACAAAACAATCGGTTGTTTTTCACTTAGTTTGAAAAACACTTTTTCTTTTAAAAAGATTGAGAATGCCTATGCTTTGGATTCAATAAAGAGTGGATTACATAACCAATCTACCCCAGATCCTATCTAGGACAACTCAACAACAGCAAGCACAGCGTAGCCTTCAACATCCTTCAAAGGGTTTGGATTCTTCAAAGCTTGAACACTACTTGGTTCAACAATGTGAAGCATGTCAAAAGGGGAAACAAGTTGAAAATTCCTTCAAAATTAAAAATGTTGTTTCATCTTTAAAACCCCTTGAGCTGCTCCACATGGATTTATTTGGACCTTCAAGAACCATGAGTCTTGGTGGCAACTATTATGCTCTTGTTATTGTGGAATATTTCTCTAGGTACACATGGATACTCTTCTTGGAATCAAAGAGTGATGCCTTCTATGCCTTCAAAAAGCTTACTAGAAGGTTACAAAACACAAAAAACAACAACATTGGTTATATAAGGAGTGATCATGGAGAGGAATTTCAAAATGAGAAATTCAGCAAATTTTGTGAGAAGATGGAGATCTTGCACAACTTCTCTGTACCAAGAACTCCTCAACAGAATGGTGTAGTGGAAAGCAAGAACAGATCTCTTGAAGAGTTAGCAAGAACCATGCTAAGTGAATCCTCCCTACCCAAGTACTTTTGGGCTTATGATGTTAGCACCTCTTGCTATGTGATGAATAGAGTGCTAATAAGGTCAATCTTGAAGAAAACTCCCTATGAACACTTCAATGGAAGGAAGCCAAACATTTGTCACCTAAGAGTGTTTGGATGCACCTGTTTTGTTCTGAATAATAGGAAAGAAAATCTGGGAAAGTTTGATGAAAAAGCTTATCATGACATCTTTATTGTCTATTCCTTAAATAGTCATGCCTATAGGGTATACAACAAGAGGCTCATGATTGTAGAAGAATTTGTTCATGTGGTGTTTGATGAATTTGATCACAAAAACATTCAAGCCTCAAAGAACAACACCGAAGAGGATGAGCAGAACATCAGTTTGCAGAAGCTGGACTATTGTGCAGAAAAACAACCGGTTGATTCATCGAAACAACCGATTGAAATTCTGTAGCAAAGTGAGTTGCCTAAAGAGTGGAGAATACCAAGAGATATGTTAGTGGAGAACATCATTGGGCAGATAAAGGAAGGTGTTTCTACACATAACTTTTTCTCAAACTTCTGCAGGCACACTGCTTTTGTCTCTCAAGTTGAACCAAAGTCTATTGAAGAAGCTCTTAAAGATGAAAAATAGGTGGAAGTTATGCATGAAGAGCTGAATCAGTTTGCTAGTAATGATGTGTGGTTTATGTTTCCCAAGACAGATGAGATGAACATTATTGGATCTAAATGGGTTTTCAAAAACAAGCTTGTACCGACCAGTCCCCGGGCGTTGACTAACCACTAGTAATGTTGGTGCCTCGTAAGCGGGTCCCACGAGCAGCGCGAGCCAGTACCTTGCAAAACACGTGCGCCAAGGAGCCAAGAGTGGTCATACATCGGTCATCGGGATGTACCGACTTGTCGCTAAACAGTGTGGAGAGGTCGGGGATCGGAGATCCAAACAGTAGAGATGGGCCACGAGAAGTGGATCACAGATCACACACCAGTTATCAGTAAGGGAGAAGCCTATATCACGAGTGCCCATGCATGTAGAATGGATGACGCATTCAGGCATGACACAAAGTATAGAAGCCACTAGAAGGATATGGCTAGCAAGGGCCGAGATCAGAGTGAGCTGCATGCATGGCACGGAAACAGCAAGGGCACTCTCAGAGGCGGGTGACCCCAGAGATCAGGTGCACGAGGAGGCATCCAGGTGGTCATCCCATCAGAGGTTGCCCTCTAGTTAGGGACCCCACGCGCTGGGTGATCATAAGGGTAAGGTAACGACAGTGTTGGGCTCGCCCATCAGAAAGGCCCATTTCAGGTAAACAGGAAACCCTAGTTTTCAGTCTATAAATAGTAAGTTAACAAACTTGGCCGGGGGGAGAATCCTCTTGCGTCGTGACACACACACAACAACAAGAGTATACAGTTTTTGGTGTTTCCTAGCCCTAGTACTGACTTGAGCGTCGGAGTGCAAACGGCTGCTAGGGCGTCCATTGTCTTTGTGTTTTCAGGTGTTCATCACAGAACACAAGGACTCTGGACGTAAGCGCGACGTAGACGTACGAAGGTGTTTCGAGTCAACCGGTAGGAACAAATCTAGATGAAGCTGGAGTAATTACTAGAAACAAGGCAAGGCTAGTTGCCAAAGGCTACAATCAAGAGGAAGGAATTGACTATGGTGAATCATTTGCCCCTGTTGCAAGATTGGAAGTTGTGAGGTTGTTGATGGCTTTTGCTTGTATGAGTGGATTCAAACTCTTTCAAATGGATGTGAAGAGTGCTTTTCTTAATGGCTTTATCAATCAAGAAGTGTATGTTGAGCAACCACCGGGTTTTGAGGATCATCAACATCCCAATCATGTTTTTTAAGTTGAAAAAGGCTTTGTATGGGCTTAAGCAAGCTCCAAGGCAGTGGTATGAGAGGCTTAGCAACTTCCTTTTATCTCATGGTTATGAAAGAGAAATCATTGACAAAACTCCTTTCATCAAGAAGTCAAATTCTGAAATTATCTCAGTGCAAATCTATGTTAATAACATCATTTGTGGTGCTACCTAAGATAGTTTGTGTGAAAATTTTGTGGCTGCTATGCAAGGTGAGTTTGAGATGTCTATGATGGGGGAGCTTTCCTTCTTTCTTGGATTGTAGGTCAAGCAAACAAAGGATGGAATTTTTCAATGACAATCAAAATATTGCAAAGAAATTCTCAAGAAATTTGAAATGGAAAGTTGTAAGGAACTAGCACACCTATGCCTTCAAGTTGTTATATGGATGCAGATGCTGTTGGAAAAGGGGTAGATCAAACAAAATACAAAGGTTTAATTGGTTCCTTACTCTATCTCACAGCAAGTAGACCGGATATCATTTTTTTCGTATGTCTTCGTGCAAGATATCAAGCAAATCCAAAGGAATCTCACTTCAAAGCTGCAAAGAGGATTCTTAAATATCTCAAAGGAACAACCAATGTTGGTCTATGGTATCTTTCTCACTCTCCTATACACTTAATTGATTATTCAGATTCTGATTTTGCAGGGTGTAAGCTGGACAGAAAAAGCACAAGTGGCACTTGTCATCTTCTTGGATCAAGTCTCATTTCTTGGCATAGTAAGAAGCAAGCTTGTGTAGCTCTTTCTACTGTAGAGGCTGAATACATTGCTGCTAGGAGGTGTTGTGCACAAATACTTTGGCTTAAACAACAACTTGCAGATTTTGGATTGAAGATCGGTAAGGTTCCTTTGCTTTGTGACAACACAAGTGCTATAAATCTCACCAAAAATCATATTCAACACTCAAGAACTATGCACATTGAGATTCGTCATCACTTCATACGGGATCATGTGAACAATGGAGATTGTGAAGTGAAATTCATTGAAACAAAATTGCAATTGGCTGATATATTCACAAAACCTCTACCAAAAGAAAGGTTTCTCTTCTTAAGAAATGAGTTAGGCATTCTTGACTCTCAAAATCTCTCTTAAAATGTTTTTAATTCTTAAAGTCTATTTGTGAAGACAAATAGAGGGAGAATTGGTTGGTTTTTGTGTTGTCTGCTCTCTATAAAATGTTTCAAACAGTTAAATCTCTCTAATTTCTGCAATTGAAACTGTTTTCCTGCTTTTGTTGATAGAAATAGTTGATTGAATCGAGGAAACAACCAGTTGTTTGTCTGATACAGTGTTTAGTAAATGTGTTATCCTAACCTACTGCTATAGATGCTTTGTATTGCATAAGTTTTGTTCTGCAGGAACTGCTTCAGATTCAAACAAAGTCCAACACAAGCAACCAGGGATTTGTCTTCATCAAATAGGATGAGATTGTTGATCAAGAGTGATCAAGGGCTTTGAAGAATCCAAATCCAATGTGTTTGATGCAAGGGTGGAGTTGTTGCTGTGTTTGGGGTAGGATCTAGGTAGTTTAAAAGTGTAATCCACTCTTTGTTGAATCTAAAGCTAATGTGTTTTTAAAACCTTTTTGAAATTAAGTGTTTTTCAAACTAAGTGAAAAACAACTTGTTGTTTTGTCAAAACAACCGATTGTTTTACTTTAGGTGTTTTTGAAAAGGTATAACCATGAACTTTCCTCTAACAAATACAATCTAGGTTGAAGGAATTATCTTAATTTGAGTTTGGGGGAACAATTCGTCACAACAATAGTAGCGAGATTACATGTCATGTCAATAACAAGTTGCTAGACCACCTTAACAACCCCCACATTAACACCAATAATATTAACAACAACAACCTTTGTAAGAACATATGACTGCAAAAGCTAGAGTTGAATGAAGCCTGAACTCAAATAGCAAGTTCAAAGAAAATATAAAAGCAGCGCTTAACAAGTAAGGAGAAGAGAAAAGTAGACAAAAATATATATTGGTTCACCCTGTCACTTGGGCTACATCCAGCCCCTTACACAAACTACTTAAGAGCTTTCACTAACCAAAACACTTGGCTACAAAGAATACACAAACATTTCCAGCTACAACGAGTTTTCACACCTATCCAAGAACGAGTTTTCACACCTCTTCAGGTACACCCATATTAATCTTTCTCTGAGACTAAGACATCTGACAATATGAGAAAAACACTCTCAAAGAAAGAATAATGAAAGCTAACTAGGTATACTGCACAAAGTGAAGGATTTACAATGTTTAACACACAACCCAATAGACTAGACAATCTATGTACAATAGATATGAACTGTTGAAACACTTTGAAACTTTTTTAAATTGCTCTTGTTAATCTAATCATCTTATTCGACTTGTAAGCTTTTATATAGTTTTCATAAATGATGACTATGGAACCTTATTCATTATTTTCGCATTAGACGTCCCAAAAGGAAACTTCTATTATGAAGATTTCTAGTGCATATTGAATAGTTATATGTTGATGTTGTAGTTTGAAAACTTTACATACTTTCATTATTCAAACATTGAAGCTTGGATTTGCTATAATCAAAGTTTGAAAAAATTTCACACTATAGCATTTCGTTTTTCCATTGCTTTAACCTTTTATGCTAATATTGCATGTTGTAATTATTTTTGGAAACAATATGAATAAGATTGAAAATAATAATCAACATTAACATAATTCGGTGTAATCAAAATCATACAATTTTAAATTCAAGATCTTTCTTTGAAAACCTTTTATATCATAAACCTAATGGTAATATAATTTCAAGAACCCTCTATGTCTATATAATTTATAAATCTCGAAGTGTATCAGAATTTATCCATTGAAACATAATTTCGCGATCAAATTAAATTTGTCTCTATGTTTTTCAAAATAAATTTTGTTTAATACTATGTTTTCGAAAACCTACTAAATTAACATAGTTTTTAATGTTGAAGCATATCAGTATTTAATATAGGTTATATTTCATTTCGAAGATATATTTTGTTCAAATATAATTAAATATATTTTGTTCAAATTTAGAATCTAAATAATTGGTAGCAAAAACCTTGATTGCTAATTAGACACAAATTTAGAAATCATTTAAAAATAATATAAAATGGTCTCTAATTTAGTTATTGTAGCAACTAATTGTTTTTTTGTCTCTAAAATTTTATTTCTATTTCATGATTTTTTTGTAGTGTGAATTTTAAAAACTCTGTTTTGCTAAAACTTAGATTTATATATATTAATAATATTATCAACATCCAATTTTATCCCAATAAATAAAATTAGAAAAATATGAAAAATATTTTAAATAAAAGTAAAAATAAAAAGAAATAAAAAATAAAATCTTAAAATAATAAATTTCCCTATTTCTAAAAATTAAAAAATAATGGTAAAAAAGAAATTAAAAAAGGACACAAAAGCCGAAATAGAAAAACCCATCTCTTTTCCTTTCCACACCCATTCTGGTCCAGCAGCTTTTTACTGGCCACACCCCTTCGCTTATCTCCACACACTCCCTAACCCATCTCATTTTGTACTTCTCACATCCCACTATTACCTTTTTTGCACCCGCTCACTTTTACCTTTTTATTTTTTTCACTTTTACCTCACACACGTTTTATGAGTTTCAGATACGCCTGTGTTCGTGTCGGACACACGTATCGGACACCAACACTTGTACGACACTTGTAGGACACATATCAGTGAAGTGTCTAATTAAAAAAATATTTGTTGAATTTTTGAAAATTTTAACACAGTTTTAACACAATTTTAAAAAGGTATAAATACTTTAACACAGTTAAAATAAGTTTTAACTTAAACTTAATGTATAAAATTTTATTATAATTATAAAAATAAGGAACAAATGTTTTTGAACCACCATGAGAAACATCTTTTTGTTAAAAAAAACTTCAACATACTTGGACATATAAATTTTTATTATCAATTTATATAATTTATAATTATATAATATATAAATCTCAAAATACTTTATCTTACATTTTAGAAATTGTAATTGGTCCTCAAGAGTGAAGGTGGGTTGGGGCTGAATAATTTTGATAGAGGGCGATGTAGAATGATGTGGAGGTTGTCGTTCTTTTTTAGCTTTGCTACTGCGCTTCTTTTGTTTTGGGTTGTATTTGAGTGTCGTTCACGGGAGAGATGAAGTTAGTGGGAGAAACAATTTTTGGTGCTCTAAAGGAGATGACGAAGGGGGACGCGAAAATTGGGATATATGCGAGAGGTGTAGTTGCAAGCGACATTGGACGGCGCGGTAACGACTGGGTTGATGATAGTTGAACGGATCTAAACGCTGATAGCGATGTTGCGGGATGGAGCCCGGTGTGTGCGAAGACTGTTTTAGGCGACACTGGACAACGTGACAATTGGGGCGTTGGTGGTTGACCGGCTCAAGGTGCAGCGAGCTGCAGCGTGCAACCTAATGTGCGTAGAGGTTGTTCTAGTGATTGAGTGGAGCTGTGCGATGCTGATGACGTGGCGCTGGTGTTTAAGCCGTGTGGGATTTTGAGGAGAGGTATTCAATTTCTTCAATAGTAGATAAACACTTTTTTTATGGAGTTTAGTATTTTATTTAAGTTTTTTGTTTTGTTTGGAGACATTATAAGAGTAATGAAAACTCTAAAAGAACAACAACTCCTATCTATACTAAAACTAACTATGAAATACTAAAACTATTTATGATAATTTCAGACCTTACTTCTATTTATGATAATTTCAGACCTTAAATAGTAACTGAATGAACTAACTTGAACCTTTAACATAGTTTAAAAGTGGGCTTAATAGACCGTGGTGGGGTAACCCATACCAAAGGACAAAAACACACATCACCTCCAAACTCTCACTCCACGACTCACTACCCTTTTTTTTTTGTTTCTCACTCACGCTCACAGAGGCAGTCACCCCATTCCTCACACTCTCCGCTGCTTTCACCGCACCACTCCACCGACGACCACCGCTACAGCCAACGCAGCCCCGCCGACAGAATCCGCGTCGGCCGTCGCCCAGCCACGCACCCGTACACACCATCACGCGTGCTCCTCCACGCACCGGACACCAACGCCGCCCTCCAGCGCCATCAACTACATTGCCGGCGACCACTATCATACCGCTGCCCCGCCGCCGCTGCAAAAGTCACCTGCCACCGTCGCGCCACAATGCGACTGTCTAGCTTGCAAGTTTCTGAACCCAGCCCTTTACTTCCAGCATCCCTATTTCATGAACTCTGAATTGTGTTTTTTCAATTCTGGATTTTCAATTTATATTGCCTCCCCCAATACTTTCACTATCTGCACCACAGTTTTATCCGCACCACCCTTACCAAATCAGTCTTTGCACATTCAACTGGCTCAGCACTTTTGCTTTCTGCCACCCCTTTTTTTATTTTATACACCCATCAGTTTTTAATTTCTTTAGAAAAATAATAATAAATATATAAAAATTTGAATTTCTAAAACAATCATTTGAGTAAAAATAAAAAATAATAAAAACATAAAATATAAAAATATAAAATTTTCAAAAATTAAAAAATATCAACAAACAATTTTTTTTTCTTCAAATAATTGATTGTGAGAACTACACGATCCTTATTTTTTGTTATGAACAAAAATATGTAGTAGCAAGATTAATTGTTGTTGGGTTCACTTTTTAAAAAATCCAGTTTTATCTTTTTCAAAAGTCCAACTCAAATTGGTACATCCCTTTTTCCAATAGTTTAACTTTAGAATTATGAAAATTCTAATTTTTTGTTATAAACGAATTATGAAAATTCTAATTTTTTGTTATAAACGAAAAATACATAAGGCTATGGTTCATTCTTGTCGAACCTCAAATAAAGAATTCAAAAATAATTTCTTAATGCATTTTGTTTCTACTTTTGGAAAACATCATTCGATTCACATATTTAATTAAAGGTATCATGTTCATACCTTCTTTACATATAATTGACTCCCGGACCCTAAATTTGGTTTGCAGGACATCTTTTTTTATTTTTTTTGTAGTTTTCTGCAATAAACTGTGGTGGTGACTCCCTTCTCTGTATTTCCAAATTCGTTTTGGTTTGTTGTCCCCGTCATGACCCTGGTTGCGAAAAATATTAAATCAGGTTGGAAAACATTCAAGAATCTTTAGAAAATGTTTTTAGAGTACATAGATTGAGATTAGAAACTTCCTTCATACGTTAGACCTGTATCACGAAAAGGAAAACTAGATCATCTGACGTGTTTTGTATTTAAAGATTATCTAGCAAGTTGTAATCTACTGAAATAGTCTAGTGAGTCTAACATAAAGAGACCGTCTAATATGTTTAACATAGGGAGATCGTCTAGCACGTTTTACACAATTAGACCGTCTAACAGATTAATTTGTTAATCATTGTGAAATCGTCTAACATGTTGAAGCTTTGATACATGGACATCCATTAGCTTTGTTATACCTTTAACCTATTTTATAGTGTTTGTTTCATCAAAACTCATAAACTCTCTTATCATAAGACCGTTTAGTGGGTATTATATCATGTAACAATGTCTGGATAGTCTAGTACAACCTCCAACACCAGTTGTTGCGCCTACTAAATGTGGACCTTCTTTGGAAGAATTGATGCAACAATTAACCTTGAATACTTTGAACTTCAGGCAAATCTTCTGCAATATCTCTCACAACATTGAGCTTAATTATAATCAATGTGAAAATCTAATCAAATTTGGAAACAATACATGAGAAAGAGGAGCGAAAACAAGATAAATAACTGGTTGGGAAAGAATATATGCTCAACAAGTTGAAACAAAGAAAGAAAACATTTCTAAATTAATAAACAATATCTTGAGACAAATTTGAATTCGAATTTTTTAAAAGAAAAAGAAGATTATAAAAAAGACTTCAAAGAAAGAACAAAGGGAGGTTGAATAGTCGCAGAACACACTATAGACTTAGTTTCCCTTTCTGTAATTTTCTTATTTTCGTCTTCCTCGTGAAAGGATAAACCTTGTGGAGTGCCCTTTGTGATTTCTAATTGAATTATGAGGTTTTGTTCAATAACATTTTGTTCTTCAATTTTTTGTAGCAGATTATGCTTGATTGTTGTTTTTTTTTAAATCGAGTTTTTGTTAAAGGAATTGTTTTTGAACGCTTGTTGAGAATTAAATTATTTTATTTAATTAGATTTCTTGGTTAGTTAACTTAGTTCTAATCAATCTCTTGTTTCTTTATTTCAACAGATAGAAGATAAACATCTCATGAGTATGTGTTTAGAGACAAGTAAGATACTCAATACATCAGTTAACACTTGTTTTACTGATAAGATCTTGTTGATTTTTATTGACACTTGTTTAATTAAGTTCAACTTTGTGTTAAATTTGAAAGGATGACAATCTTAAGATAACTGATGAGAAATTTATGGTGAATGAACATGGGAGTCAACCAACTGTCTTTACTATTTTTTATCGTCTACTTTATTGTTTGCTAAAAAAAATCAACCCCCTTTTACTTTATTGTCATTGTTAACTTTGCAGATAACCTTTGAACTCCATTTCACTAGATTCACAATTGGATTTGTTGGGAAACGACTTGGGGTCATTTAATCTCATTTATACTATCATCTCTTTGGTGCTAGACGGTTTTGTTACACAACCTTTGCACTAGAACTGTATTTTTTTAATTTAATCGTCTAACAACAACTATCACTAGGGTTTGGGTGACTGAGAAAAATTCTTGTGTTGATCTCTCATTACTTACACTTGCTCATGCTTTGTTGTTTACTCTATTTTTTTTTTTTTGCTACGGTTTGCCTAGATAATTATTTTAGACAATCTGTTTTATTCTTGTTAGAGATCTTACACCGACTAGAGATTATGACATTTCATAATATATAAGTGGGTGCAAACCTTATCTTATAAGTCAGTTTTATAAGGTTGAGTTAGGCTTAAAGTTTACTTCTTAATAATTCTTATTGGATGGTCTATTATAAAGTCTAGCTTTATCCATTGCAAAAATAGTCTAAAGTTTCATTCAACACACCTGATGGAAGAGGGCCAAGCATCACTACAACTGCAAGCCAACCACTGTGTCATATTGGGCCAATCACTAGGGCCATGGCTAGAAAGCTTGAAGAGGATTGGAAAACTGCTACTGATGGCAGAGAGACCTATCTCTACATGCTCCAAGATGCCAAAATTCAAGCCTAGAATAGCTTTTACATTTTTGTCAAAAGTAGCATAGATTAATTCTTTTGTATTTTTGTTGAATCATGCAAAATGGTACCTAAAATGCTAACCTAAGTTTAATTAGAGTTTCCTACTCTTAATTAAACTTTAGGTCCGGCCCACATTAGCCTAAGTGGAGCGTAAGATTCTAGAGCTCATTGCACATGAAAGAATTCAAGAACCTACCTCCCATGTGCAGAACTATTAGGCGCCATCACCATGTGCACACCATTTGAATTTCCCTCTCATTTTATGCCTTGTGTAAACCAGTCTCCTTAGCTATTTAAGGAGAGCTTTGGCTCTTAGTTTTACAAGATTAATATACTTAGTGAATTGTTGTCAAATTGTGCCAATTTCACTTCTTGCCCAAAACCTCCTAGGTTAGGCTTTTAATCTTCACAAATTGCCCCTTTCCTAGTAGAGTTGGTGATGGCATTCTCATGAAGCTCTTCTTGGATGTTGTGAAGAATGGTGCGGAAGCTATGGATTGAGATGTGCAAGATCCTCCTAGGAGCTATGGTGATCTTGAAGGTGCATGATGTGTATGGAAAGAGGGAGGTTCAGCCAACCCTATGGTAGGTGATGAAGATGAAGATTAGGTCTTAGAAACTAGGCAAAAACAATGTATGGCACAATGTAGACAGCATAACATTACTCTCATTAATCTTGCAAATACAAGTGCTAGGCATCTCCTTTTATAGGCTAAGGAGGCCGTAAATGTTAAGCTAAGTGCACATGAAATGTAAGCAAAATGAAATGGAAAT
>Ga0123342_1009522_pt1 | contig 11601 bp, 3 predicted proteins | sample Turbeawhitnodule_FD_89960 | JGI IMG/M metagenome (GOLD analysis project Ga0123342, IMG submission 89960) | Root nodule microbial communities of legume samples collected from Mexico - Turtle bean Mexico white nodule | ecosystem: Host-associated > Plants > Roots > Nodule | place: Mexico: Nepantla... | reverse complement strand
TTCCTTAAAACTAACACTCTTAGAAAATTATGTATCAAATTAATTTTTAACATTACATAACTTACTATCCAATATATAAACAATAAAATTAAAATATATATATATATATATATATATATATATATATATATATATATGACGTGGCAGAAGTCGTGCCAAGTTGGCACGACTTTAATATGACAGGGCAGAAGTCGTGCCAAGTTGGCACGACTTCAGTATGACAGGGCAGAAGTCGTGTCAAATTGGCACGACTTTAGTATGACATGGCAGAAGTCGTGCCTAATTGGAACGATTTCTGCATATGAAGTCGTGCCGAATTGACACGACTTTCCTAAATTTGTAATTTTTTTTAAACGGACCCCATTTTGGTAAAAAAAAAAAAAAACCCCATCATGGTCAAAAAACCGAAAAAATCTGTAGATGATCAATCATTCCTCCTTTAAAGATGTATTTATTCCTAGAGTGTCTATTCTAGTAGTGGTCCAGTCTTAATCTCCTACATACTTATTTTTGTTTCAAATCTACTTAAAATTTTGCATTGCACCACGAAAATAGCTTTCTACTCTTTTAAATATATTTATCGTGTTTTAGGTTTTGATATATGAACTATTTTTATGCATTTTTCTAAAAAAAATAATAATGAGTTTGATTGTTGTTAATTAATATTCTTGTAAATCTCGATAGTTTTTTTTATAGCAAAAATATCAAAAACATCATATTTTTTCTTAAAGAAACACTACATATTTCTAGAATATAAGTGATATAGAATGTTACATTTTACATTAATTATACTCTACAACTTTTTTACTCTATTTAGATTGATTGACTAATCATATAAAATATCCAAAATAATTAATGTAAAATTTTCAAAATAACCTAGATATTGGAGTAATGATTATTTTATGAACATTTATTCGATCAAAATCCAATCATAATTCATTAAATTCTAAGTTAGTGGATTGGATCATCAATCCAACTCTAAAATCATTGTTTAAAACAACTTAACCTTCTTTGCCATGGTCTCTAGAACTTGTATTTAATTTATATATTATTTTCTTTTAATGATTGCTGTATTTCTCATGTAAACATGCATGTTGGTTCCTAAAAAGGAAATAAAAAAGGGTAATGCGTTTACTTATTTTGTTTTTCAATATTGAGACTGATGATGCATTGACGCATAATATACTACTCATCTAGCTAGTCCCATCAACTTTATTTTATAAAAATGATTTCTGGAATAAACTGTCAAAGCCATTGCATTATATATGTCATTGCATCCAATGCTTCAATTACAAATGCAAAACAAATCTTATACAGAAGAAATTAATTTGCCCCAAAGCAATCAATAAACTTTTTCTTTAATTCCTAAAGATTGATCCACTTTTTCTTAATCAATAAACATCGATCAAGTTAGTGAAAGAACGATTTTTATATGTTACATGAGTTTGATTCTTACACTTAATATGGAAACTTTGTTCATAGTTAATTTATAAGTTTACACATGCTTTTTTTTTTGTGTGTGTTTCTGCTATGACTGGTAAATTCTCAAGACCCAATTACCTAAATTTTATTTTGTATAAGATGAATTCAAATTTGTTATTTGATTTTTTTTCTATTTAATCTTTGATGATACATTATGTATCCTTATCTCATATAAAAGATATTTTAGACATGAAAATAAAAAAAAAGGAAACATTCAAATTAGTATGTAAAATATGAGTGAGCATGTTAATAAATTTTTAACTTTTTTTTCTAAATACATGGTTGGAAAACCCATATGCTTGTACAAAAATCCTTTAATTATATGTATTTGATATATTTCATATTCTTTGTAATTCTGATCTGGAGGTAGTCTTGCTGTGATTTGCTAGCGGTATAGAAGCTATTTAGTTTGGGTATGCATTGTAATTTTTGAGGTTATATATTTTTTTATATGGATTGGAAAATTCTTAAATGTCTTAATTTATTTTATTGCATTCTTTTTATTTATCTTTTATTATAAAAATATTATTAAATAGAAACTAATTTTAAAAAAGATAATTAATTAGTTATAGAAACTAAATTATATGGATGCCTAACATGAATTTTTTTATTTAAAAATATAAACTAAATTATATAATATTTTAGAGAGTAAAAAATTTATTAGTATCTAAATTAGTTTCTATTATTGATAAATAGTTTCTAAATTGGTATCTAATTAGCTACTAAGATTTTAGTTATCAATTTTAAAATCTAAATAATAAGTAGCAAAAATCTTGATAATTAATTAAATATATATTTATAAATTATTTATCAATAATATAAGCTAAATGAGATACCAATGATTTTTTAGTCTATAAGATACTATCTAATTTAGTTAATATAACGATTAATTATTTTGTTTTTTTAAAATTGATTTTTATTTAATTGTCTTTAAAAATAATTTTTATTTAATATTATTTAGTAGTGATAGAAATATTAATATAAAATAACCTATTGAGATAAATTAATCATTTGAAAATCTATACATGAAAACTTAAATTAGAAATATATTAACCTTGAAATGTATTAGAAAAATTAAACGTTGGGACACCTCTAAATTATTCTTCTTAATTTAATACACATTTGAAGTATTCTTCTTAATTTAATTTATTTATTGCTTATAAAAAAAATGTATTAACCAATGCACAATATCTTTCTTGTTTATGGAAAACAAAAAGTATAAGGTATGTGGGGAGAGAAAATTAGAGTTGTGGTATCTGTTAGGCTGTAAAATAGCAAAAGAGTGGGGCATAGGTTGTGGGGTAAGGCATCTTCTCTCTCTACAGCTAGGTTTGATGAGAAGATCTACAAGGCATATGTCCTATATCCAGCTATGTATAGAGCCAGCTAAGCAAATGAGACACAGATAATCTAGTAAAATCAAATTTCATGTTTTGCAAGACAAGCAATGTGCCTAAGCAAGTTACTGTTGGAAAATAAACTAAACAATTATTTCAAAAGAATTAAAAGATAGAAAAAAAAAATGGAAAATGCTATGATGAGATACCCACTATTCTTGTAGCCCCTCTCTTTTCATTCACAATTAATATTAGCCAATCATATGTTCTTTAATTGTTCACATGTTCAATGAACAAAGGAGATAACTCAGAGCTCTGAATATTTATAAATGTTTTAGCTCCTCAGATACATGCATGTGATTGTGTCTTAAAACACTTTCATAATTAGCTTCAGGGACTCTCTTTTAAGGAAAACATATGCAATTACCATAATTGGAAATGCAGTTTCAAATTATAAATAATGCCCAACTTCATGCTCAGTTCTTGAAACTAATAATAATTAGTTCAATGTGATTTTCAATTTTAATTTAGCTTTTGTCTGGCTTATCAAATTTTTCTTGAAATATATATATATATATATCTGAGAATAATTAGAGAAAATATACTTAAAATACAGTTATGTATTAGGAAATTTCTAATCTCATTATGTGTTTTTCATATGATGATTTTCTTTTTTAATTTATTTAGATAGGGTTTTGAATTTAGGATTTTATCCTTAACTGATACTATAGAACACATGTATAATATATTTTTTTATTATCTCAAACTTTTGCAGTGAAAAATGGAGAAGATTTCTTGGTTGTAAAATAATCGGAGGATTACTATGTCAGAGGTTTAAACATGTGAAAAATTGTTTGTGAAGAAATTCTTGATGATTAATTACAATTTTTGTCCCTTGTTTTAAAAGTATAAAACCAGTGAAAAAAAATCAAGAAATAATGGTTTTTTGACGAGATGTAATAATGTTGAAGAGTTTGATATTGATACATTATTATAATGCAATTCTATATTAAAAGTTAATTAGAAATAGATTTAAATATTTTTTGATATAATAAATTTCATCAATTTTCAATTGTTTGAAAATTCACAAGTGATGATAATATAAAAATTGTTACTAATTGATAGTATAATCTAATGAAATTCCACTGTTAAACATAATCATGCAAATGCCATTATTTGTTCCTATTTTTGTGATATGAATATTTTTTTTTCAAGCCAATTGAATATTAATGTAGTGTTTGATCTTACTTATTCATTTCTTTTTTACATTTTTTCCCTTAAAGGGACAACACGAGACTTTGAACAGAAAGTCTTCACCATTGGCCTTCGAAGAAGCTTAATTTTTATATTAAATAGGAAAAAAAAACTTTTGAAAAAAAATCCAGCTGAAGTAATATTTTATTTATTTATTTTACATACCTTGGCCCTTTCTCTTTCCTTAATCCTGAAAAAAAAAAATAGTGCAAGCGAATCATTTGTAAGAATGAAATAAATTTTTTAAGTAAAAAATACTTTTTATTTATTTGAAATTGTCAAACAATTTCTAATTTTGAAAATCTTATTTATAAATTTATTTTTGTTTTAACAAAATAATTGATCAAATATATTTTTTTTATAAACAAAAGAATAAATAAATTTGAAGTATTTTAAAAATGTCTAATCCTTTTACCACTAACAGATTATGATTCCTTCATAATCTAAAAGAAAACATCTAACAAAAGAGTGATAATCCTAAAAGAGCTATACGAAACACCTTATCAAATATATCCTAATTTAGATCATTAATGATTGTTTTTGGGAGATATAAATAATCATAATTAGGTGTATATAATTCAACATTGTTTAAAAAATAAAAATAATGATAAAAAAAGGGAACATGACTTTCTCTATTTATGTCAACCTAACTTCTAGTTCCATCCCTTGTTAACAATTTACCAATTTACCCATGTAATTAGCCTTTACTTGTTTATCCCAATCCTCTTGCTAGGTTAACTTGGACCAAAATACCCTTTCCATATGTCCTTCGTAAACTTGATTTGTACACCTAATAATGATAATATAGGTGTAAATAACAAAAAAAAAAACAGTTTTCTTGATTATTCTATGCATTAATGGCATATTGATTGAGTGGCCCCTTATCCTTCCATTTCTACACCTTCAAATTCCCACTTGTATTGTTTTTGGACTCAATAATTGACTTACCGACTTGGTGGTGGAGAAAATGAAAATATAATTATATTAAGTGATTACAATACAAATTCAGCAAAAAAGTGATTAAAATGCAACCATATGAATGAACTAAATTTTGTGAGAATTAAAGAGTGAGAAGGTTATTAGGAAAATTAATTTACTTAGATGGGTGAAAAGAAGTTGGGTTAAGAGAATTAATCAAAGTGAATAAGAAACTCAAGTCCCTAATCACCAATTTAATTGTAAAAGTTTTAGAGCGACTATTAAGAGAAATCGATATACTTTCCTATGTAGGTGGACGTGATCTATGACGTTAAAAAGATGTGGAAAGTATACAATATCTTTCTTTATTGATAATATATTTAATGAAATGTAAAATTGAAATTATATAATTTTTATTCATATATAAAGAATAGTTTATAAGTATACTCCCATTTAATATAATTTTATATTTTATATTTTGAATTGTTTTTTATTTTTATGTAAAATTGCATTATTTATGTGTGTATATTTACTTTTGTTGTTATTTCACTAGTATAAAATATAAAAACAATATATAAAAACAATGACTCTTTATTTAATGTGTTTTTATGGTCAGGTGTTGTTATTCAAAATGCAGTGGTCTTTTTTGAAATTAACTTCATTTAATAATGTGACTATTACAAATGAATTTACTCCGAAGAAGGGGTTGAGACAATGTGACCCATTAGCTTTGTTCTTATTTTTAATAGTGGTTGAAGGTCTAGTAAGGGTGTCTAGGACGGCGGTTGAGAAAGAATTGGTTGAGAGCTTGGAGATCAGAAAAAAGTTGATAAAGGTAGATATGCTTCAGTATGCTAATGATACTTTATTTTTTTGTGAGGCAAATATCAAAAGTGTGTTTAACATAAAGGTCATGTTGAGCTGCTTTGAGTTGGCTTCCGGTCTCAAGGCAAATTTCCTCAAGAGTAGGATTAGGGGGGTTGGGGTGGAACAAACAAAAATTCTTTGTTTTGCGACAATTCTAAATTGTGAAGTGATGAGAACTCCTTTCAAGTACTTGGGGATTCTGGTAGGGGGATTTCATAAGAGGTGCGAGTTTTGGGATGAAGTGGTAAATAGAGTAAAGAGCAGGCTAGGTAGGTGGAAGGGTAGATACATCTCGATGGCAGGGAGGATATGCTTGATTAAGTTTGTTTTATCATCTATACCTTTGTTCTATCTTTCTCTTTTCAAGCTACCATCTTCCGTGTTGAAGAAAATTGTGTGTCTACAGAGGAATTTTCTGTGGGGTTGGGGGTCAGAAGGGAGGAAGATTGCTTGGGTTGCTTGGGATAAGGTGTGTAAATCCAGGGAAGCGGGTGGGCTAGGTATTATTAATGTTGGGAGTTTTAATCTGCCATTGCTGGAAAAATGGATATGGCGTCTGAACTCGGATAAGGGGGGTTGTGGAGGGAAGTCATAGATTCTAAGTATGGTGGATGGAGAGGCCTGAAGGATCAACCGTCTAATAATTGCAAGGTCTCTTTGTGGTGGAGAGATTTGATGAAGGTCTGGAATGCAGAGGAGTGAGGAGGGAAGTTTGAAGATCGTTTTAATTGGGAGGTTGGTAATGGGAGAGATATTCTGTTTTGGTCAGACAATTGGGTAGCCTCTGAAGTTTTGAAAAACAAATTTCTGAGATTGTATACTTTGTCTATTCTTAAGGAGACAAATCTATGTGATTGTGGAAGTTGGGTTAACGGGGTCTGGGAGTGGAACTTAAGGTGGAGAAGGGTTCTTTTTGCTTGGGAGGAGGATCAAGTAAGCCAGCTTCTAGAGATAATTTCTGAGAAGAAGCTCGAGGTGGAGTCAAAGGTCAGATGGGTTTGGAAGGATAGTGAGACAACAACGTTTTCAGTCAAGTCAACTTATAGGTCTTTAAGGAGAGACGGAGAAGAGGAAGTTTCGAGATTGTACAATTTTTTCTAGAGGATTAAGGCGCTTCCTTCAGCCCATGTTACAACTTGGAGGGTGATTGAAAACAAGATTGCATCCAAGGTAAATCTGGAGAGACGAGGGATAGGGATCGAGAGCAATCTTTGTTGCTTTTGCAGGCAGTCAGAGGAGTCAACAAATAATTTATTCTTAGGATGTAGAGTTGCTTGGCAAATTTGGAATCTTTGTTATGTCTGGTTGGGAGTGAGTTTGGTTGATCATAACATCCCTGGGTCACATTTTGAATATTTCAAAATCTTAGATGCATCTACTTCAGTTAATCTTATTATGGATAATGTTTGGATTGCATTGGTTAGTGAAATTTGGAGACACAGGAATAATTGTTTATTTAAAGGTGGTGTGGTTGATCATTCTGAAGTTTTTTCCCCAGCACAACTTAAGGTTTGGTCCTGGAATGTTTCAAAGATACCTTCAGTGAATTTTTCGTTCTCTGACTGGTGTCTAGAACCCTTGGTATGTATGTATTTGATTTAATGTTCGTTCTTTAGTTGGTAGTGTAGGGGAAGGTAGTAGGAGATTATTTATGATTTTTTAAATGTGTAGGTGGAAAGGTACTTTTGTTCATTCTTACTTTGTATGAGGGTTGGACCCCCCCTTAAGTGGACTGATTTAATTTAGTTGTTTCTTGCTGATAAAAAAAAAACAAATAGCCGCATTCTTAAATAAAGTGCTTTATTTAAGAATGTGGCTTAATAGTCCCGTTCTTAAATCAAAGCGCTTTGTTTAAGAATGAGGCTTTACCTAATAGCCGCATTCTTAAAACATTTTTTACCCACTTACGCTTTCATACTTGCTTTCTTCTTTGGCGCTTAGTTTTCTCTTTTGTTTCTTCTTTCGTGCTTCCTCTCGTCTTCTGCGAGTCTTCATTATCTTCCTTGTGTCATTGTAAGTTCGTTTCGAGCTCTCTTTCTTCTTCACCATTGGTTTATATATTTTTTTCGTTTATCTTATTTGTTTGTTTTCTTGCATTGGCGAAGGTCATCACTGTTTCATTGCCTACTATTTGGGTTTTTATTGTGCCATATTTGCTTCATCGTTGTTCCCATCATCGTTGCTGCCTTCACGCACAAGGTTGGTGGTGTTTTAATTTTTTTTTAATTTTTTTAATGTTTAGGTTTAGGATTTAGGATTTAGGATTTATGTTTAGGATTTAGGATTTAGGATTTAGGGTTTAGGGTTTAGGGTTTAGAGTTTTAATTTTTTTTTAATTTTTTAAAATAAGAATACGACTATTTACCATAACCACCCTTATAAATATGTATTTAAGAATGCAACTAAATAGTCGTCGTCTTCTCTTTTTAACATAGGATTACGTGTACATCAAATGCGGTTAGAAAGTCATTGTTTTAAAGTGAAAATAACAGTTGTCTTTTAACCTTTATGCATTACTGCTTTTAAGTAAACATTATCCTAAAATAAAATTTTAAATAAGAAAATATTATCTATTTGTAATTTAATAGGTTAAGATTGATAATGATTCTCTACAAATCAAATAAATATTGTTTACTTTTATTTGAATAATGAATTCTCAAATTTAATTATTTAATTAAAAAAACATGCCTTTTCCTAAACTTTGATAATCCAAGTATATAAATAAACTCAAATATAATAATTATGGCATATTTTTTTTCACAGTTACATTACTATTAATCAATATAAACTAAAATAAATATATATAATATTTATTTTATTTCTTTAAAGTTTTTCAAAATAATCTTTCTTCTTCATAAGGATAAATTTTTTACATATATAATTTTTAAGAAAAGAAAAATAAATAATTATAAAATATATTTTTTCTCTTTATCTTAACTTATCTGAGATTGTACTTCTGTAATATCATTTGCTATAGTATAACATACAATTATCATAGATAAAAAAATAACACAATCACAAAAAACATGATAAATTAGATTTTTTAAAAACTTTCTTACGTTTGAGTATATATATATATATATAATCATACACATCTTATATTCACATGTCATTCATATAGTCTAATGGATACAATTTAAATTTATTATTTAACCATCATTATAATTAAGTGTCTAACTATCAACCAACTGACTACAACATGTCAAAATACTATTAACAACAATCACCATAAATACTTGACTCTACTCCCAAAAGACACACGTGTTGAATTAGACCAGAGATATGCATTTGTCACACTACTTTAACTAAGTTATCATCATAACAAAGCTACATAATAGGAACATCTTTCCACTAATGTGACAGGATAAATCCCTATTACCCACCAGACATAATACTTTGTCACACCACAAATAGGTTATAGGAACCTCCTTCGACTTTCACCACTTGATATTTTTTTCTATGTGATTCCAATATCAATAGAGTTAGGATATCTCATTCACAAATCCCCAGTTAAATACACAATCCTAAACATGTTAACACAATATTCCCTCCTGAAAATAGCTATGTTCACAACACACCACATCTTATATCACAACCGAACCATCATAACTTTTCATTCATACATATACATCAAACTCAATTTAAATGCTAAAAATTTAAGATCATAATTAAATACATTATAATAATGTTTAAATACAATATATTACTAAAACATAACAACACAGTGAAAGATAAATAAGTTTTAGCATTTAGAAATATTTAAAAACATGCTTTTTCAACATCTCACTCAAACCAAACAAATTAAGTACATGTTTCAATTCACCCAACCAAAGGCGTCAACACACACAACTTTTAGTAGTCCAACGAACAAATTATTTGCCAAGCTGATGTGAGTTGATTTCAAGATTGCACATTTTATGGATTACTCTTTTGTTTATTATTTTTAAGATTAGCAATTATGGTGAGAAACCCAAAGAAGATTCCCACTGGAAATGAACTTAATCCAGTGGTTAAGTAAGTGTGAATGTTCACTTTTAGAGGGCAAAATAAATGATGATAATGAAGATGCGAAAATGAACCCCTAAAACCAAGTGGTTAAATAAGTGTGAAGGTAACACGAATATGGTGATGATGATGAAGATGCGAAAATGAAGAAACATGAAAAGAAACATAAGATGAAGAAGAAAACCAAAACAATAATGAATAAAAGTATGGAAGAATGATATAAGGAAAAGGAAAGAAAAACAAAAAGATTAAGAGATTAAGAGATGCTTATGGAATAAGGAATCACGCCACTTAGAGGGGGAGAAGACTCCAAGACAAGTGATGAAGAGCCGCCACTTGAAGTGCACTACTACACTCACAAGATAAGACCCAAGAACCTTTAGGAGACTCAGCTCACTAAACACTCTGACAAAGTTTCTTTTCTATTCAAAATTCCATGTGAGAAATACATGAGGCAAGATACTCTATTTATAGGAGAGAGTGTCTTGGAGAACAAGATAGAGGGGTAGGGGTGTCATTTGTTAGAAGCCTTCTAGAAGGTAGGTAAAAGAAACCCTAAAACTAGAAGCACTTGTCATGAAAGGTGGGTTGGCACAAGCCCAAATTACTAAACACACTCTACTCAAATTACTACGCACACCCTACTCAAATTATTAAGCACACCCTACTCAAATTACTAAGCACACCTTACTATAGTTTATTCTTTTATTTGGACCCCCAAAGTGAGCCCGGTTTATTTACATAACTTCTCTTGTAGAAAGACAAGAAGAAATAACTTTTCATATTTTTGTTTATATCTTGTTCTTCTTCTGTTGATGCTCTCTCTAGGTTTGGTGGGGCCTGGCTTTGTATACTGATATGACTGACCTATTTGTGAAGTGCTGACTGTGTCCTTAGTCATTTGCTCGTTGATGTGGTTTGTATCACAAGGAGTACACCATTGAAATTTTTTCATAAAACATCTCGCCCATCAAGATTTGTTTTGCCTAACGACCAAATCATTGAGAGTTTTTATTTAAAAAGCTAATCCAACGAATTTGACTCTCCTAACAACCAAAACACTTGGGTTTTTTAATTAAATGATTTTTTCCCAACAATGAAATCTCTCAAGTTTTGAATTAAAATAAATTTTCCTAGCAGGAAAACCACTAAGAGTTTTTATTTAAACAAACTCGCCCAACAAATTTGGATCGCTCAACAACAAGAGTTCTCAGCTTTTTAATTTAATTAATTTTTCACAACTAGAGTTTTGCTTGTTTAACAACTCTGCTTAATTCAGAAATCATGCATGATCCGGTCGGTCATCGAAAGTCGGTAACGTCAGCAAAGGACTGCCACATGGACTGTTCTTAGTGGAACACATGGGCCAGGGAAGCAGATGAGTCATTGAGAAAGTCACCCAGGATGGTGATCGGTGATCAGGGGGAGGTGGTTAGAGAGGATGCGCGATCAGCACCTAGATAAGCGCCTGGAAGCCGAAGGCGTGGCGCTATTAGGGACCGATCGGTCGTCTGGGTGACCGATGATCGATCGGGTTTTCGTGTTACGCGCAGTTAAGCTGGAAACGAAGGGTGATTCCCAGCGAGAGCGTTGCATACGAGCCTGGTAGGGCAGAGTATCAGAGAAAGGAGAAGTTATGTGCTTTGTAGTGTCGTGCACGAGAGTGGCCTAAGAGAGCTAGTAAGCCAGTCGGTGATTGGTGTTCTCTTAACCCATAACGTGCATGGTGCAAAGCAGA
>Ga0123342_1009521_pt1 | contig 11602 bp, 7 predicted proteins | sample Turbeawhitnodule_FD_89960 | JGI IMG/M metagenome (GOLD analysis project Ga0123342, IMG submission 89960) | Root nodule microbial communities of legume samples collected from Mexico - Turtle bean Mexico white nodule | ecosystem: Host-associated > Plants > Roots > Nodule | place: Mexico: Nepantla... | reverse complement strand
GTAGGAGCTTAGATATTTCATTGTAATTTGAGAAAGAGCAATGCGGAATCCCTAATTTATAGTAATCTGAAGTCTGATTTTAGACCACTCATTCTTTGATATCCTTAACTGGAACATTTACTTTATATTTCAATAAATTATTATTTTATTATAATATAACGTTTTATTAAAAAAAATATATATTTGAAGAATGAGGTTGTTGGAAAAGATTTCTTCCATATCATACACAGTAAAATATATATATAAAAAAAATAATCTTATAATAATATAATAATATTTAAAATTAAAAAATAAATTAAATATGATTAAAATATTATTTTATTAATTTGAGAAGTAGATTTTTTTTAGTGGTAACATATCAGCATCCGAGATATTTCAATTATGTTAACATCATGAGTGCAGATGTATAGAGACTAGACTTATCACCGCATGTGCCGAACTTGCTTTTTATATTATTTTAAGCAAGATGCGACACATGCGCCAATGTATATATACTTTTTGACAAAATTTTGTTTAAAGTAAATAATATGCATTTGATATTATTTATAATAATATAATAATATTTTTAATTAAAAAATAACTAAAAATAAATAAAATATTAATTTATTAAGATATAATGTGTATGTTTTTAGTATAGAGAGTATCAATATATATCAACACCCATATTTTTTTTAACCAATGTAAGTTTAATGTCAACAACCATAATAAGTGTAGATACTAGGTTACGTAAGCGCCAAAAAAGAAATACATTATTTTAACTGGACCAATGTCTAATTTTTTTGTTATTTCATATTTCATATTTAATAAAGAAAAACTCAGTTAAATAAATATTTTTAATAGCTATATCGGTATGTGGGATCGAGCTTTTTTATACAAGAAAAAGTTGTTTGCACATAGAAGGAATTAAATAAGGGATGTTCAATGCTTATTGTTTTATTTACCATATTCAAAATTTAATAATATATTTTTCTGACAACTTTTTTTTATTGAGAAATGATATATTAATATTTTAATTTATTTTATTTTATTTTTTAATTTAAAATATTATTATATTATTATAAAGAGTTGTGAAATGTAACATCCTAAAATATTAATATTTTTATTATTTTTATTTTATTTAATATTTTTATAAAGAATTGTGAAGTGTGTGCTTTAGTGTCAAAAGATAAGTTTTCCTTTTTCATTTAAACATGTTACACTAATGAAATCTTTTCTACTAATACGAATGTTATAAATTAACGATTATCATCAAATCATAATCACGGAAAAGTTTTTAAGATAGTTTTATCAATAATATTGAACGAATTAAAATTAAAGTATTTTCTAATGTACTAGTTAACTTTTAATTTCTATCAAATTCGAAATACTAGAATCAGTTCATAAGTACTTTTAGTACACATTGCTACTCATGATCATGTACGAGACTAAATACTTTTAATATTGTAATGCAGACACACTTTTCAGATTTGTAACTGTGCTATGTTAGGGTAGATTTTGAATATATATAACATTTCTCGTATTGCATGGTTTGTAGGAACCGCATAGTCATTCTCTCACTTACGTGTATAGACGAGAGTCAAAGAAAATGTAGGTGGAATACCTTCCGTGTTGCGTCACGTAAAAATGTGATTGAATTATATATGACCAGTTGTTCTGACAATATATAGATACCACGTTATTTGTGAGGAAAGAACATTCAAAAATTATCAACAAATATCATTAGGCATTAAAATTTTATAAACTGTTTAGGCAAAGATTGGACATTAATATCATTATTTTGATTATAACTAATTTTATTATTACAATTATTTTTATTAATATTACTGTGTTGTTAGAGAGAATCGAACACAAATATTATAACTAAATATATAACCAAAATTACTGATTAATTTAGTTTTTTATAATTATTATTATTATTATATTATTATTAATGATAATAATAATTTTAGTATTATTATGATTATTATTATCAATAATAATAATAATTAATAATAAATAATATTGTTATTATTTTTAATAGAAATAATATTAATGATAATATTTTTGTAATGACGAGGCGCATTTATATATTTGAATATAACTGGAATTCTTATAAATTTTTTATTTATATATGAATTTTGTTCGTAGACAATGACATCAAAATCATATTCAATGCATTTCAGCACATCCTTCAAATTGTATTTGTCAATATATATTCAATCCAATTTAAAAATCATATTCAATGCATTTCAGCCCATCCTCAAACTGTACTACCGATATACATTTAATCCAATTTCAAAATCATATTCAATGCATTTCACCCCATACCTGAAACAGTATTTAACAAATATATATTCAATCCAATTTCAAAATCATAACATTGCAAAATAGTAGGTTCGTTGCAACGATGTACCTGTTGCGACAACGAACCAATGATAGTGGTAGTAATGGCGGTCAAAAATTGCAGTGCGAAGAGTGAGAGGGTGAGATGGTTTGCAGTGAGGCTGAAAACAGTTAGAGTGAGAACACTTTGCGGTGAGATTGAAAAGAAGAGTTTCTGGTAAGAGTGAGAAGAGGGGTTTTCTATCAGAGTGACAAGAGGGGTTGGTGGTGAGACTGCGAAAGGCTTTCAGTGAGATTGAGAATGTGAAGGATTTCCAATGAGAGTGAGAAGAGAAGGGTTGCACAAAATGAGAACAGATGCAGTGAGAAATGTTCATTAAGAGAGGGGAATACAAAAGAGAGGAAGGTTCAGTTAGAGGGTTTGTGTTACGGTGAGAAGGTTTAGTGAGGGGAATACGAAATAGGGGAAGGTTCAGTGAGTGGCGAATACGAAAAAAGAGTCAAAGTGGTATACTTTTAAAAATGAAAAAAGGGAATACGAAAAAAAACATTAGTAAAGAGGAAGGTTACTTAGGGAACAAAATGCGGAAGAAAATTTATTTAAAATGATAGTTATGGTGATTCTACATGCCACACTTCAAAGAAAAATTATGGCGATTATGAAGTTGTCGTATTATACAACTAACTGTAGCGGTTTTTAATAACCGCTACCACATACAAGTTTTTTTGTAGTGTTAAATATTGATCATTTGACTGCTTTTAATACCATTTTAAATATAATCCATTGTAAGCAAAGTCAAGTATTTTGTGTGGATGGACCAAGAGGAACTAGTAAAACATTCATTTACTGTACATAAGTTGCATATTACAAAGGAAAAATTATTTTAGCAACAACCTTCTCTAATTTTTTTTTTATCAGCAAAAATGATTGAATAACAGGAACCACTTAAGGGGTTATACATACCTAAAAAAATGAGACAATTTATCTGGTCTCCCAAATCAACAAATAGAGAGACAAACAAATTTACCACTAAAAACCTGTACAGCCTGTATACTTTCAAGACTAACCCGTACAAATTCAAAACTAACCCGTATAAATTCAAATCTAACCCGTACAAACTCAAAACCAAACCCAATACAATTTTTTTGCAACCACAACAAGGGGAAAAAAGAACAACAGAAGCTTAGAACAACAAACAACCCAACCGAAGGAGAACAACCTTCTCTAGTATAGCATCAACATTATTACCTAGTGGTGGAATTTCACATTTTTTAGTTAATTTTGTTCAATAAGCAAATAATCTGATCTTGCAAAGCTACTCAGAGAAACAAAACAATTATTTGAGATAAAACACCCATGACTAACAAATATGCTTTGAAGACATAAGATCGATCATTAAAGGAGATTCTAGTTGTGATGTTCCATTTGAGGTAAAAGTGATAATATTAGGAGGAGATTTTTGTCAGGTATTGTTAATCGTTCAAAATAGTACAAAGATAGAAATGATTTATGAATGCATTGTAAAATCTCCTTTATGAAGTAACACAAAGGTGTTGCATTTACAACAAAACATAAGATCATTACAAGATAACAATTTTGTAGAATATCTCAAGCATATCGGAGACAGGATTGAACCTACAATTCTTGATGAAATGGTGAAAATACTCCAATTTTGGTCTTGGGTTATGGTAAAAGAAAGATTGGTTGATTTATCCTACTCGGATTGGTGTTTGAAACTTTTATGTTATATGAGATATTTAAGAGACTGATGTTTGATGATTCTTGTTCAATTATTTTTCCAGATTTGGAAGACGTGGTGTGTTTTGTGCAGGATTTTTGACTTTTATATCCTCATCGCAGGGTCGGTTTGATGGGTTTGGCGCTTGAGTGTTTGGTTTACTTCTGTTTGTTGACAAAGATTTAGTTTAGTTGCTGGACTTTTGTGTTTTGTCTTGAGAATGTGTTCCTTTGGAGGGTTGAAATAATTGTATATTGATGGGTTCTTGTATTTTATTATGGTATGTTAATGTTGTTAAGGTGTTGTAATGTCTATTGGATCGATCCCCAGTTGGTTGGGTAATAAGAAGCTTGTGTTGGGATTATTTGTATAAGGGTTGTATTGTGGCACCCTTTAAGTGCCTCACTTTATTTTATTTATTCCTTACTAATAAAAAAAATGGTGAAAATACTCCATTAACTAGCAATACCATGGGAATGAGTGAGTTTAATACAAAAACTTATACAAGAAACATTTTCCCAATTGCAATTTCATATATGAATTGCATCTTATATGGTTCAAAAAGTATTGACTCCAAAACATGAAGTTGCTGAAAAATTAATGACATAATTATCGATAATTATTCGGGAAAACAACACCATTTATTATCTTTTGATGAGGTTGAAGGAGACACACATAATATATACAAATAAGAGTACTTGCACTCCATTGCTCCAAATGGCTTGCCACCCCATATTTTAAACCTTAAAAAAGGGGCACCATTAATGTTCTTGTGAAACATAGACCCTAATGGTACAAGATTACTATGTTGTGGATTCTACATGAACATGTTGGATGTTGAAATCTTAATAGGTCATCATGTTGGAGAAAGATCTTTCTCACCTAAAATTAAACATAAAACAACAGAAAATGCAAGTCTTCCATTTATTCTTCTTAGAAAGCCATTTCCCGTGAAAATAAGTCTTGTCATTGCTATGATAAATTATAGGGACAAACTATACATAATGTTGGAATTTACCAGTCAGGACACGATTTTAGTCATGGTCAATTATATGTTGCCTTTTCAAGAGGTTTTTTCAGCCTTTAACAAAAAAATCTTATTAAAGAACGACACCTTAAAGGTGAAGATGTAAATTTTACCAAAAATGTTGTTTATACAAAAATTTTGTTATCTCAAAATCAAGTATTGTCCTTTTTATTTGTGTGTGCATATAAGAATGCATTTATTCTAATTCATTGTTTTTTCATTAACATAAAGAGAATTTCATATGAACTCATAGTTGTTGTAACCATTTTACAAAAGAAAAATCTACATTATGGTTCTTCCTGTTTATACATTACATTATTTTCTTTTTATGTAATTTTTTAAAACTCAAGAAATTATAAATGATAATTGAGGATCATCTTCACTTCCAAATTATGAATGCCTTTTGATTAAAAATAATTCATGGTTCATATTCGTTTTCACCAATACATATAAATTCATAACATATGAATTAACATCATTTTATCGAATACTAACTTAAATAAATATTAAAAATATATTATATTAATGTTGACTTAATTGCCACTAACTTAAATAAGTAATAAAAAAAATTAATATTGATAAAAAAAAAATTCAATAACAGAAATCACTTAAGGGGTGGTTCAACCCTTATACATACCTAAAAAAAATGAGACAATTTCATTATAAATATTGATCAAACTTACACTAACTTAATAAATATAAATAATAAAAATAAATAATAAATAATATTAGCATCACCTATATCTACGCGAACCTTACTTATTTTAATATTTATATTAGTTAATATTTTGATAAAACATACTAATTTAACACTAACAACCTACTCTATTTCAATCTAATATTAAGTGAATTATATTTGTGTCGGTTAAGTTAATATTAATTTGACATTGACACATATAATTTTATATATTGAAAACTTAACATCGACATAGAATTTACTAAGTTCCCTTTATACTACAGTTAATGTTAGTTTAATAACGTACATGTTTAACAAAATATAAATTAAAAAGTTATTTATTTTAGGTTGTCAACTTTTAAAAAAGTAACTTTGTTAGAGTAGTCTTCCAGATTGCTTTTTTGTTTTTTGTCAATGCAACTCTAATAACATGGCATTTTTGTGAACACTATTATTTAGTCTACGTAATTTTAAACATTTCAGTTACTCTCACAAACATAAATTAAAAACATATAACAGTAGATGGTTTAAAGATAATTTAATTTTCTTCCATGGACAACGTAGGAATGCTTTGTTCGTTTTTGAAAAAGTTGTCAGGATCCACCTTAGTCTTCACTCTAACCAATCTCTTGAAATTATTATTGAAATACTTCAAACTCCAAATTTTGGTTTGGGTATAGCTTGTGTAGCCATTGTTATTTACCCCAATGTCAAGGTCTCTGTAAGAATGTTAAATCTTTCGCATTTTGTAAACCAATCCTTCTTTAACTAATATTTTTACCATGAATTTCCCAAACAGATTTGAAGAAAACAATTAGTGCAAGCTTGTTAGCATACATAAATATATGATCATGAAATTAAGAGTTATTGAAGTTCAACGATGCATGATTTTAAAGATTGTTTTACAATTTATGGTCTAAACCAATTTCTCCAAAGAGAAAGAGGTGTACCCAAATGATTTTATCCAATCTAGCACCTTTCACTATGGCATACCTAATGTTAGATGTTAAATTAGTCTTAGGTTGTTCCTACAAAAGCATTCAAGTCCTAGAAAGAGAAATGATGCAAGAGAGGGAGAGGGTTGTGAACTAAAATTTCTTTCAATTTGAAGCACTTACCTTCAATGTCTCACAATTATCCAGGTATACCTATAGGACCTTTTCAAAGTTTAGTGCACTTTTAAAATCTCCCAACTTTACCTGCACTTGTCCCATACCTGGAAGCAATAAAAATTAAAATAGTGAATTAAGTGAGCAATGTTGAAGCAATGTTGTCAAAATGAAGATTTCATATAGGATCGAGAAGGGATGAAAGATAGTTAGTTGTAGGATTGTAACATAAATAGTAAGAATCTTCTAAAGTGTAAAATTAAATAGAAACTAATTTTCAAAAATATCAGAGATATTGAAAATAACTTCTAAATCACGTCATTAAACAAAAGCAGATTAATTATTTAAAGAACACAATAAACATATTAAAGTGTCAATAGGTAGGTACAAAAGCATGTAACAAATGAAGATTTTACAACATTGGCTTTCATATCTAATAATTGTACATTCAAAGTTGGAGAAATGGTAGAGTTTCAAACATTATTGAGCAACTGACCATATTAAGGAAATATAAATTCGTGGGGCTTGTTGACTTCCTTGAAAAATGCCATGTAATACACCCCAACTTTGTCATAGTCTCCCTGTGGTGAGAAGAAAAATCAGTGTCATCAACAATATTACAGCTTGAAAGTTGGAATGCCAAAAGGAACAAAGACATAGTGACTTGTGAACATTTTTAGAATCTTTCTTAAAACGCAAGAAATTCAAGAATAGGGTTGTAGAAAATAAAAGAGAAAAGGTAAGTAAAAGTTTGAAAAAGAAAAACATGGATATGTAGCAATTTATTGCAAATGTAGATCATCATAGGGTTTATGGATAATATATTGTGCAAGAGAGCATAATAAAGGTTGGATGGAAGGAGGATGCTATTCAATGTCTACCACACTAGATACAGAGAGACTTTCTATGAATGTCACAACTGTACACAATATATAAGGTTTTGAATACATGTTAATGAGAAAAAAAGGAGATTGTTTTAGACACTAATTCTTAATTATTATGCTTTATTTTTCAGCAAATAGTAATGAAATTAAATGAAACCACTTCAGGGGTGGTTCAATCCTTATACAGCAAAATGATGCTCCCAAAGAACCTTTCCATCTACATCTCAATCAAAAATACCTCCTACTGTCTATCTCATCTCTACCAAACATAAAAGAATCACGAGGATCAACCTTTTAAATAAAACTAAATTGAATGCATACATAGCAAGGGTTCAAGACACCAATCATATGAGAAATTAGCTGACGGTATCTTTGATGAGATTCAAGACCAAACCTTAATTTGTGTCAGAGAGAAAACCTCAGTATGATCAACCACTCCACCTAAATAAACAGTTATTCATGTGCCTCCATATCTCGCTAACCCACGCAATCCACAAGTTGCCCATAATAAGATTAACTGAAATAGGTGCATCTAGAATCTTGAAATGTTCAAAATGAGACCCAGGTCCATACAATCAATTGATTTTATTCCTAACCAGTCATAACAAAGATTCCAAATTAGCCAAACAACTATGCATTCGCAGAACAAATGATTTGTTGTCTCATCTGACCTCCTACACAAGCAACACAAATTACTCTCGATCCCGATTCCTCTTCTCTCCAGATTAACCCTACAAGCAACCTTGTTTTCAATCACTCTCCATGTTGTGATTGAGCTGAGGGGAGCGCCTTAATTTTTCAGAAAAATTTATATCTTTTTAAGTCTTCCTCACTTCCTTCTCCCTTAAAAAACCCATAAAAGGACTTAACTGAAAACTCTGTTGAATCACCATCCTTCCAAACCCATATATCCACTGTTTCCATCTCTAGCGTCTTCTTAGAGGTCAACTCTAAAAGTTTACTTTCTTGCTCCTCTTCCCAAGCGAACAGGCCCATTCACCACCTTAGGTTCCACTCCTACGTCCCGTTCTCCCATATTCCACAATCACATAAATTTGCCTCCTTATTAACAAACAAATAAAATAACCTTGGAAATCTACTCTTCAAGTCTTCTGAGACTATCCAATTGTCTGACCAAAACATAACCTCTCTCCCGTTTCCGACCTCCAAATTCAAACGATCTTCAAACTTCCCTCCCCAATTTGTGTTGGAGTCGTGAGTGAAATTTGGAAACACAGGAACAATGTCATTTTAATAGGGGAAAGGCCGATGTGTCTGAAATGTTTGCAATGGTTCAAGTTAAAGTTTGGTCTTTGATTTATTCTAAGTCTCATTTTAGGATGTTTTCTTTTTCTAATTGGTGTTTCGATCCGATGATTTGTATGAGGTTGACTTTTAGATCTTTTGATGTGAGTGTCTTATGTTAGTATTGTGGTCTTGTTTGTTCAGTAGGTGTTTCTTGGGAGTGAGAAAGAATTTAAAGTGTTGTTTGTATAAGGGTAGGAGCACCCCTGAAGTGATTTATTTTTAATTTTTAATTCTTTTTGTTAATAAAAAAAATGTAAACGCTAAAAAAATTACATTATTTTAACTTATGTGGACCAATGTCTAATTTTTGTTAGATTTCATATTTAATAAAGAGAAACTCAGTTAAATAAATATTTTTAATAGCTATCGGTATGTAGGATCGAGCTTTTTTATACAAGAAAAAGTTCCCTGCACACGGAAGGAATTAAATAAGGGATTTTCAATGCTTATTGTTTTATTTACCATATTCAAAATTTAATAATATATTTTTCTGACAACTTTTTTTTATTGAGAAGTGATATATTAATATTTTAATTATTTTTATTTTATTTTTAATTTATAATATTATTATATTATTATAAAGAGTTGTGAAATGTAACATCCTAAAATATTAATATTTTTATTATTGGAAATGGGAAGTCTATCAGTTTTTGGGAAGACAATTGGGAGGGGCGCGGTAACCTGAAGAGTGTTTTTTCAAGATTGTGTTCTTTAAGCTGTCTACCAAAGTCTAAAGTGGTTGAGTATGGGTATTGGGTTGACGGAGTTTGGAAGTGGAATCTTCTTTAGAGAAGGAACTTGTTCGAGTGGGAAAATGATCTAGAAAGGAAAGTTTTTTAGATGCTCCAAGGACTGAGGCTAGTTTTGGATATGGATGATGACTGGGTCTGGAAGAATGGTGAGTTCTATATGTACACAATTAATTCTGCTTATGTTCTCTTAAGGGGTGAGCCTGAAGGGGGGATCAATATTGGGTTTGTTATGTTTTGGAAGACTAAGGCTTTGCCTTCGGCCCAAGTCACTGCTTGGAGGGTCTTTGAAAATAAGTTAGCCACCAAAGGAAATTTGGTAAGGAGAGGGGTAGAGCTCATAAATGTTTTATGTATTATGTGCAGGGTGGAATAGGAGTCTTATAGTCATTTGTTTTTTAGTGCAGAATAGCTTGGCTGGAAAGGAGTCAGTGTTACGCTTGGTTAGGTTTGGCATCCGTGGACCACTCTGATGCTTTCTTTCACTTCCTACAGTTTAGGATGTGTAATGCATAAGAATTTTTTAATGTGATTTGGGGAACCATCTGGATTATTGTATTAAATGAGATTTGGAGGTGCAGGAATAAGGTAATTTTTAAAGGGGGAGTGATGGATGTTTCGAAAGTGTTTACACTTTACAACTAAAGTCTTGGTCGTGGGTTGTCTCCAAGGTACCTTCAGTTGTTTTCTCTTATTTTGAATGGTGTCTTGATCCTTTAGCTTGCATGTATTAGATCTAAATGTGTTTTTGAGTTTTGTTTTCCTTGTTTGGGTGTAGGTGGGTGTGCCCTTTGCAGTCGTTAGGAGGTAGTGTTATGTATAAGGGTTTGATCACCCCTGAAATGGTTCATATTTATTTATTCTTTCTTATCGATAAAAAAAATGTGGATCTATGCATAGTTGGATATTTTAATGAATCAATGCTTTATATGTTTTTTTACTATTCTTTTAATAACACAGAAACACCCAGGTATTGTCTAATGAGGTTGACACTGATAGACCGTCTAACAATTTTAATATTACAAGATTGTATAACAAATTTACATCTTAATAGATTGTTTGATCTGTCTTTGATCTAACTTGCACTAACTTAATAAATATAAATAATAAATAAATAATATTGACTCCAACTAGTATCGACTAAGTTGACACTAATTTAACATTAACATAAATATTTTTATTTATTAAAGAATTACTTTATTATACTATAATATTATTAAGTGAGCTTTATTAGTTTTAGATAATCCAATATTAATTTGACATTGATACGTATACTTTTATTTTATTTATTGAAAAGTTAATGTTGACTTAGAGTTAGCAAAGTTGACTCTCTTAAATCTAATAATTTTATGTTTATCAACTTTTTTTTATCATTTTAGAGTAGTCATCAGCTCTAATAATATTGCACTTTGTCAATAATATTCTAATAATAACATGACATTTTTTTGAACACTATTATTAAGAGTAATTCAAAACATTTGAATTACTCTAAAAAACATAAATTAGAAGCATAACAACATATTTTATTTGAATGGTAGATACTAGATGGTTTACCATTCATTAAATTTATTTTATTTGAATACTAGATACTAGATGGTTTAAAAATAATTTAATATTTTTTCCATGGACAGTATAGGAATGCTTTGTTCGTTCCTGAAAATGTTGTCAGGATCAACCTTGGTCTTCACTCTAGCCAATCTCTTGAAGTTATTATTGAAATACTTCAAACCCCAAATGCTGGCTTGGGTGTAGCTTGTGTAACCATTGTTATTTACCCCAATGTCAAGG
>Ga0123342_1009520_pt1 | contig 11603 bp, 3 predicted proteins | sample Turbeawhitnodule_FD_89960 | JGI IMG/M metagenome (GOLD analysis project Ga0123342, IMG submission 89960) | Root nodule microbial communities of legume samples collected from Mexico - Turtle bean Mexico white nodule | ecosystem: Host-associated > Plants > Roots > Nodule | place: Mexico: Nepantla... | reverse complement strand
TACAAGTGACTGGGGAATATTTTTGCCTGAGGGGGACAACACACATACACATATACACAGTTTCTTTTACCACCTTCAGAGTGCCATACGCGGTGCTCAGATACGTGGGTGGACAGTTTTGGTATTTCTTGTTGGCTGACTTGAGCGTCGGAGTGCAAACGGCCGCTAGGGCGCCTCTTTGTCCTCTTTTTTGCAGGAAATTTGCAGGCATTCAGTGGGAAAGAGTCCTTAGCTGACGATTGAGGCCACGCACGAAGACGTCCCGGTCAACCGGACGGAACAGAAATAATGATTCATCTTTGAAATCATTTTTCCATTCTTTCAAATTAAAGATTAAAGAAATGAGGTTCGTCTTTACAAACACTTTTTCATCTTTATAGATAACATCAAGTTCATTAAGAATCGTTAAAATCATATTATCCATTTTAAGGTTCCAAATTTTATCATAATTTTATTTTAAAAAAAATGTATTAAAATGTAATACACTTAAAAAGAAAATGTCTAGCTCTTTAAAGGAAATTACACAAAAATAAAGTCTTAACCCAAAAACGTCAACTCAATGTAACGAAGATCTCGATCATGATCAGATGTTGTAAATGAGAAAAAAGACATAGTGAGCACGAAAACCAACTTTTAACATAAACGAAGTCACACAAGAATGAAAATCTTAAACTCAAATATATGATCACTTGCAAACTATTACAAATGTACCAAAATAAAAAATATAGATAACTAATGATATTGTTTTTGTTACAATATTAAAAATATAATAAAGTAATATCGTTTGGCAAACGTGAAACAGACAAATCATATCTAGCTTTCTCTTAAACGTAGGTAATTAATGCATCGCTCAAATATATGGATAAAGATGAGATGTTGATTTTCTCCATATTGTTAGGTGCCTTAGGAGAATAATGTTTGGTATTATCCATCTAAACTCATAGTAATGATTAAGATGGTAGGGATGCATTGCTACCAACTTTATATTACATATAACATAACAGCCTGGAATTTGGCATTACGGCCAACTCCAAAATCGCCTTTCGGTGGGACTTAAGTCACACCAATAAAGGAAGAGGAATTACACTTTGCCAATTGGGTACATTACCAATAAATTTTAATAATTATCCATTAAATATATTTAATAATTATTATTATTGATAACATTTTCAAAATATCTTAAAAATGTAATAAATATTAATTATCCACAAATTTTTTATTCAATTCTTTATATAAAGGAGAAGATATTAGTGAAGAAGAGAAAGATAAGTAAATGAGAAAAAAAATCCACCATATGAGATTAAAAATCAAAATCCTAGTAAAAAAACAAATACTGTAATCATATTTTATAGTAAAAACATTTTATGAGCGAGTTTTTACTTTTTCAAGTTTGAGAATGTTTTTTTAAGTTAAAAATTTTGAGTATCATTATTCTATTTGACTCTATTAATATTTAGTTATGAATTTTTTCAACACCAACCTATTCTATAATTAAGAATCGTATTTGATTAATATCATTTATCTTTATTTAAATCTAGTCCCTAAACAGTGTACTAAAACTGCTTTACTAGAAGGATTATCATTATACACTAAACTAGAATGAGTGAATAACGTTTCACAGGGAAAACATTATCGTGGCGCATTCATTATTTGAGCCATATTTGACATACCAAGAATCTCAGCCAAAGTTTCAGTGGTGGTTAAAATTTGTAGATGGGTGCATTTTGATTACGATGGGAACCCGTTAGGAGAGAGCAGAAAAGGCCCTGAATTTGAAGAGAAGTGGAGAATGAAGTGTTGTGAAATTCAGAAAGGCTATGATAGGTTTTGAGAGTGGTCCCTGTTTTATGTGTTGGTGGTAAAGCGACAAGAAAGTGGTTCTTGAGAGGTGTACGACCAAATCTGAAGTTGTTGTGCATGCACCTCTTAGCAGAAACAGAGAGCCGAAAGTGAGGCCCTAAGGCCCATAGGATCCTTTTCCGTGGGTATTTAGGCCCATCACGTACACCCTTTTCTTTAACAATTGAAGCATTGAAAGCGTGAATCCCAGAGTTTTGGTGTTGTGGAGTTGATGCGCGAAGGGTCCAGAAGGAAGCACACGTGTGGGGGAATGGGGACAGCGAAGCTAGCTGTATCCAGGCTTTCAAACAGCACCAGTCAGCGCCTCGTCACCTTATCGGAACTCCAACTTTTTAACCCTCTCTCACGCAAACACTACTGCGTGAAAACTCTACCCTTCATTAAATTTTGAAAATAACACCATCAATGTATTATATTAATAACTTTTTATTATTTATATATATTACATCATTTAGCTACATCTCGCGTGCAGTGAATAGCTCGTTTTTCTATGTGCACGTGATCAACATTTGTGAAGGACCTCCCTGACGTAGGTTCGAAGACGAGGAAAGACCTGAAGTTGAATCCATAATATTAGATAGTGTTTCCAAAAAAGCATAAAGATTGAAGTTTTGGATGTGGATGAAAGTGGAAATTCTATTATTATAATAAAATAACTATATAATTTTCTATTTACTCATTTATTTTTCCATCTCGTACAATAAATATGCATATAAATCATCTAAAGATTAAAAAACACAGTAGAAAATAATTAATACTTTACCAATAATGTAAATAAATATAAATGAAAAAAACTTATACAAGAGAGTATAAATAAGATGTTTGCAGCACCAAACTGAATAATCTACATATGGAACATCAATTAATTAGATGGAAAACAATTCGTGATAAACAATAATTTTTATATTTTTGTGTCCAGACTCAAAGCAGAAATGGTCCCAACTTCAAAGAGATGGCCAAAACTGAATTAGAAGAAATTAACCAAACAACTCCTTGGATTATCTACATGCCTGGTTTCTCACAGCTGGAATTTTGGACAGGTTCCTTCATCCCATGACATCACTGTTCATCAGCAACTCCCACGCAAATTTCCATCCAAATAATTAAAGAAGTACAGAAATTGCAGGCCTCAATAAATATTATTCTGAATTTTTACTTACAATTTTTAGAACAGAAATCCACAGCTATCTAGAGTTTGGAAAGAAAGAGTGTACAGCTTTCCTATTATGTAGACACACAACCGCATGGCCCAAAAGCCCGCCTTATTTCAATTTACAGAAGGCCCGACCCGTGACAGGAGCAGGGAGGGAATCCAGTGTATGGAGTGCAGCATGCGCTAGTTCTTGTCACGATTCAGTCTCTCCCAAAGCGACGCGCAATGCCTCTTGGCGAATCCCACGCGCTTCTCTTCCAGCTCATACACAACCTCAAATCCTTGCTGCTGGTAATTCCCGAGTGTGGCCCCGGGCCCACTCAATTCACCCTCATCTCCACCGTTCATCAGCATCAAACACCCCACCCTCCTCTTCCCCTTCCTCTCATCGCTACCGTCCAAAAACTCGTAGAAATAATTCTTCCTAGGCAGCACCACACTGGAATTCCCTCCAGCAAAACGCAGCGTCACAACCGGCACTTCCGCCACCGCATTCAAATAATAGCACGGCGCGAGTCCAGTTTTTTCTTCAACCTTACGCGCGCGCTTGTTGACTCGCCCGACTCGGCGGTCGAACTCGTCAACCACCGAGTTATAAAATCCCTCCGGCAACATCGTGAACGTCGTGCCGGAATCCACAACAACTCCACCGTCTCCTCGATTGTTCACCCGCCGCAGCATCTCCGGCGCCGGAATAGTCCTTTTCCCAACGGAGATACCGATTAAGCCAACGGTATAAAAATAAGGATGCTTAGGATTTTCAAGCATAGACGTGTACACGAACTCAACCATTCCACCTCCACTGATCTTCTCCTTTTCCTTCTCCTCGTAACGGCCGAGAATGAGTGGACTTGGTTTTCGAACTCGGTCAGAGTCAAACGAGTGAGAAACAAGGCAATAAGAAAAGCGGTTTCCGAGCTGAGGAGAGAGAGTAGCTAGCTGCGCCGGGAGAGAGAGCAAACCGCGGCCGAATCCGGCGACTCCAGTAGGCTCGGCGAGGGCTGTGTGAGCGCAACCGAAGGTGAAGTTTCTAAGAGACAGAGAAGAGAGAGAGAGCGTGTCACGATATAGACGCGCGACTAAGCTTCCGTCGCCGTAGGCGTAGTAAAACGGTGGACACTTGAAATTGGCGCAGTCGGAGGTTTCGATTGATTCGAGAGGGCAACGAGCCATTACGCAGAGATCGGAAGAGGAGGCTAAGTTGTGCGCTGCGGAGCATGCGAGAGACTTGCACGAAACGGCGACACTTCGGGTGATGTTGGTTGGGGGAGAGGCGTTGGGCTCGTTGGGCTTTCCCTCGCAGAGAATACATTTGAAAGGGGCGCAGGGGAACCAGACTAAGTCACTGCCTGTGTCCATGTAGAGGGTTATGGGCTGGGCATGGGGGCCCAGGTTGAAGGAGAGAGTATAGTCGCTGCCTGGTGAGAGGGGAAGGGAAAGTTGGCGGCGGAAGCGGGCGGCGGAACGGGTGGAGGTGGATTTCAAAAGGTGGTGGGTGCTGTTGAATTGGGCTTGGGAAAGAGTGTGTGTAAGTGGCAAGAGTAGCATTTGGAAGGAGGGATGTGAAATACATAATATCATCAACAAAACCAACAACAACATCGTAGAAGTCATTTGTTAATGTGCATGAACCAAAACAGAGTAATGAGTTTGGAGTTAGAAGAGGAACTTTTTTAATTTGTTGAAAGTGAGTAGGAAGAAGAGTTTATAAAGGGAATAGATAGGGGCAATGGATTTGCTGCTAGTTCTGGCGCCGCCATTTAGGACACTCTTATGTTAACTTATCTTCTTTAACAACACTAACTTCATTACATTTTCAAAATTGAACTCAAATATACTCTTCAATCTCTTTCTTTTTCTCCCACCAAAAATATATGTTTTTGTTTTTTTCCGCTACAAGTTTACATTTGCAAAATCGACTATTTTAATAATATAAATATTTACTCTTAGTTTAATAAATCAAATTCTCTCTCTACCTCATATCTTCTCCATGTTATGAAAAGTTCTTTTTAATATTTAAAAAAAATTTAAATAATTTGAAACGAAGTTTAATTTCATATTTTTAAATAACTTATATTTGTATGTTTACTCTCTTATTTCTCTTTTCCATTCTTCTTCAATCCTCACGTTAACGTTGGAAGAACAATTTCATTAATTAATATGTTTTAATTTATTTTTTAAGAAAAATTCACTTAAATAAGCGTTCTTCTCGTATAATATTGTAGAAATTCTATAAAAAAAATATTTATTATCGCAGTTGTAATGATTGCATGAGAGTTGACTCTTACTGTAATCTAAAATAAATTGTGAATTTTCGAAATCAAAGATTTATTATACAGTGCGAAAGATAATTTATTTTTTTAAGTTTAATATTCAAATTTTTTTATCTTGAAACTTTTTTCTAAATTTTGTAACTTTCAACAACCAGAAACATTCCAAAAACTTATCTCATTCACCAACTTTCATCAATATAAACTAAAAACACCACCACTAACCCGTTAAAGCTTTGTTGATTTTGGTAAAATCATAATTGTTTTATGTAAACACTTATTGGACCTTCTTAAACGGGATTTCATTTTATTTTGTAATGTTTGTATATATGCATCACTTGTCTCTTTCTCAGAGCTCGCCTTCAAATCAGGGTTAAGAAGATAATCCCAGTGTCTGCGTTTATTTTTAATTTTTTTTAGAGAGGTGATAATTTAATAGCACAAAATAAACAATTTAAAATATTATTTTTTATCATGTTATTAAAATGTATAAAGTAGGTGTTTTGTTTTTGTGTTGAAGGGTGTGAAATGATTATTTTCTATATTTTTAGTAAAATTTAAAATAATCCTTGAAAGGCATCAGGATAAGGATGGAATTGATAATAATAGTTATTTTGACAAGTTACTTTATCAAGAAATTAAATAAAAAGAATCAATTAGCCAACTTATAGCAAGAAGCTAGGTTTCACCTCTAATATCTCTAATATCCCAAACCCAATTGCTTGCTTCTTCTTCCTTCAGTTTCACTTCAACAACTTTAATTTCCCAAACTTTGATGAAGTCGTCCAAAACACTATCACATGGTTAGGCATAATCTTTTTGCAAATGGTTAGAGTTCTATGTCAAATATTTTTGCATTACTTTAATCAGTTGCTAATTTCTTTTTACTAGAATAAATTTATTCATGAATTTATTTAAATACGATGTACCAATCTAAAAACCACTTAAAAAAATTAAAACTTATTTTTGTTTGTTTTTGAATTGATAAATATTTTATTTAAGATATAGAAGAGAAAACAAGATTAGAAAAATTGATATTAGAAGGAAAATAAGTTTCACCAATAAACTAAAACAAACAAGATTTACTTACTAATTAATTTAGATTCCAAATTTGTTAACTGAAATTGATACCAATTTAAATTTAAATTTATAATTTTGTATTAATAATAAAAAAAATATTTTAAATATAAATATTTTTTAATTTATAAAATAATATCTAATTTAATTAATATAGTAATTAATTATTTTTATTTTAAAATTTATTTTAATTTAATTATTTTCTTTTAATTACATGAAAAAAGAAAATAATTTCAATTTAAGAGAGGAAGTGTATGTTCTTTTAAAAACTTATTTTCAATTCTCTTTATTTGAGACAATAGAAAACATTATTCAAAGTAAGAAGAATACCATATTACTTCCTACAAGTAGAACTTTATGATTAGGTTGAAAATGCCTAACTTACTTCAAAAGCAACAATTAACTTATCTCGAAGAGAAGGATTAAATATAAAGCTTATGGCTTAAGTTTATTATTCTTTTTTTTCTTTTTTTTCCACTCTCTCCACCTTTCATTGTGTTTTCTTTTTAAACTTTTCACTCTAAATCTCATCTTGTTTTTTGAATTTGATACTAGCTTGTAGTATAATTTGTTAAATGTTTAACCCTCTTATGTCGAGAGTGACAGCAGTTCGTGCATGAAATAATATATTATGGATACCATGTCAAGAAGTGGACTTTAAGTTTAACTCAACCTCATAAAACCAGCTCATGGATTGAAGTTTGCACTCACTTATATACAATAAAAATACTCTAATATCTTATCAATGTGGATCTCCAACCTTCTTAATTGATTGTATAACGTTAAAATATTATTTTATTCAATAAAAAAATATTTCGCATGTTTAAACTTTGTGTATAAATATTCAACTTATTGAATTTAAGTGAAGTACTTTTTAGAGTTGGATCTATTAAAGCGCACCATGTTAGCTTGCTTATTATTTGAGTTTAAAGTGCACTCACTTTTTTGTTTCTTTTAACCAAGTTAGTTAACTTTATGAGTTGATGACAATTTTACATCTTTCCTCAAGTAAAAAAGGAGAAAATAAAGGAAAGAGATGATGTTAATTTTTTGAATTTTTATATTAAATGATCACTTATATGATTTGATTCATTGTTTTTATTATTCATATACTATATGTATTTTAGTCTTAATGACTCAGGAATTTAATATTTTTTATGATGTTTTTTGGAGTTACATTTATGGTAGGAGTCATCAAAAATTTAACAAAAATTAGTTAAAGACAATATCAAGTTACCAACATTTTTGTTAAGTGAAACACATTTATTATTGTAAGAAGTAATCACTAATCGACAAACAATATTTTCTTTCATTATTCTGTAATAGTTCAACATCATACCAAGGAGGAGATGACGAAGGTTGCGTAAGTGACTCAATCAAAGAAAAAAAGGTTTGTTTGCAGTTTTCTTCAAACATTGACAGATTTCACTAAAGTTGAGGTTCTTTATAGTAGTTTAAAACACTAATTGGCATTGCTATTTGTTATTATTACTAATATGGTCAACAATGTGACAAAATTATGGGATTAATTGTCAGGGAAAAACAAAGTGAAAGTCATATATGGTCTTGTTGACTCTACCTAATGGATGGAACACCAATCCTATAAAGTAGTATGCACTGTCTGCTTCTGTATAAACTTATATATTATATTATAATGCTTCCATCCATGAGTTGCAGGGTGCTCTGAAAGAATATAAAAACAAGATTTGTCATGCACCTAATATTCACAATTATCATGTAGGCCAATCCAATTCACCCACTCATTTGTATTTTTCTTATTAAATCTTGTGGACCAAATTAGAATGTCCTATAGCTTAGATAATTTAAATACATTTTTTTATAACTTATAATTCAGGTTAAAAATTTTAAATATAAAATTATAATAAAATTTCAAGTTTTAAAATAATAATACATCGTGTTTCACTTTAAGAATATTATCTCAACCCATTTGAGATAGAAATTATTTCATTTATATGTTAACATATAAAAACAAAAGAAAATAAGATGAATAAGTTCAGATGATGTGACAAAAAAATAGAAAGAAAATTATTGAATTTTTTTAAAATGTTGTTAGACTAAATATAAGATGTTTTAACTACTAAACTTCATCATGGATAGCATGATTATTATGTTAGACCAACCCCCGAAAATCCAATTCATCAAATCACTTCCAAGTTTTTTCTTTGTGCATACATTAAATAGTGTGGACCAAGTCCTTTTTTGTGTTGACAAATTCATCTTTGGTTTGCATGTAAGAACCATAACTCAGTTATAAGAGGTCTTAAGTACTAATTATGGCGCATCTATTTTTCCTTCAATCGTGAAATTTGACAACTGTATTTGTTTACATTATTGCTCTCTTTCTTGTTAAAGCATGAACATAAAATGTTTATTAATACCCTCTTTCTTGTGAATCCAAAAACTGTTATAGGCCTCCTACTTCCAATATTTTTTGTGTGGGGATGCTCGTGAGATTTTGGTGCTAAAGGTTTCTGTGATTGCCATTCCACTGCAAAATATCGAAGCACATGTTCTCTCAAAAACAGAAGCATTGAATAGGGGACCGAAATCTGAGCCCCCCAATGCCCTCTATGAGACTTTCCACCCAATTATCAAATTCATTCATTGTCCTAAATGAACTCTCATCACTCTGACCTTAAGATTTACTTTTACAATCTCTGCAAATGGAAAGAGAAATTTCCGAGTCAGATTTTTTGTCATATGAAATAGTCTTTCCACCCCACCACCTATAAATGAAAGTCATGTCAACAATCTTCTACATAAAAAAAAGTTCACATGTACTTTGCAAATTCAACAACCTTGTACATTTCTGACTTCTAATATTGCTCACAAAAACACATTTACTTGGCAATCTAGACATAAAGAAAATCAATAATTTATCCTCTAAAATTGGCTGAAGAAATGAAAGTAATGTTTGGAGATCATATATCGACTAGAAATAAGAATATTTCATAATTGTTCTTAAGGAAAATGAGCTTGGAAGTGCAACTCAGTGAAAATCGGATATTCCTCGGAGAATGAGCTGTTAGCTGGTTCTCAATGTGTAAGGTGATTCTATGATGCTTAAGTTAGTAGAAGCACAAACATTGTATGTTCTTACTAATATAAGAGTTAAGAGTATGAGATAAGATAACTTGTACTTCATGGAGAATGAGTATTTATAGGTTAATCAATTGTATATTCTGACTGTTATGTAACTGTTATTCACTATTCCAACTGCTCATCGTTTAAGACTCATTGATTAGGTCTTTTTATTCATGATAGTCATTTATGGAAAATTATGTCTCAGTTACGAAGTCAGATGATCACCCCGAACTATTAGTCGTGTCCGACCTAGAGACGGATAGGTACAATAATATATAAGTGTGGAAACCTTACCTTATAAATCATAATTTTATAAGGTTAATTTAGATGTCCAGATCTTAATATTGTATCATATTCTCTAACATGAGTTGAGAACCTTAATATAAGAAATATAAGAATAAATGAATGCAAACCAATTTTATAAGTTTGACTTAATTAACTCCTCTTCTTAATAAGTAATTTAGGATTTCTGTGCTTTTCTGTCACAAAGAACCATATAAATTCTATTGATTGCTTCTATAGTCCCACAAATCAACGTTTGCTGCAAGATATTATCCAATACTTTTTCTTTTCTGTCTTTTTCCCAAGTGCCAAAGATTTCATTCACGATCGTAATGTTTATGTAGTTTTCTACAAGCTCGGATTATGCTCTGTAAAATAATTCTGAACGCAATTATTGTATTCTTTACCATAAAGGGACCTGTTATATGATATAATAGAGGCAAGAAAATTATGAAGTTAGGGTCATAGTGACCAATGCAATGTTGGGCATCCCATTATCCCATGTTTTTGTTATTTGCATATTCATTATTATTCTGAAAACTAAGGTTGTCTTATTTTATTCTTATAGCGATTCACGTACGAACTACAAGTCCCCAACATAACTCACAACATGTAGTGGTAAACTTAGGCATCACCACTCAGCATGTCCTACAATTTAATTTATGATCTTAGAATTCCTTCTTATTACTTAAGATTTAAAAACACTCTGATATTTATTCTAATAGTAAAATTTAAAAACATTCACTAACTTAATAAATAACATACAAAAGGGTATTAGAATTCCTCTCACAATATGAAGTCTCTTTTTCTTCTTCAAAGCTAAAATGTGAGAAGAACGAAAGACCAGAAGTTCGTCTTTTGCTTTAGAAAGGTGCACAAACCATGCAAATAAAGAAGAGAAATAAGTAAGAACTTTTCGCACAAAATTAAAAAAAAAAAGCTTAAAAAATGTAGCATAATCAATATTTATGATCACTTATGTCACAAAGACTCTAAAAGGATTAGTACAAAAATTAAAAACATAAGTATGATTTACTTGTCCTTTCCTTTTTTAATAATAATAATAATAAATATTATCATGTTACTTTTCATTTTTTTTATTCTATTAAAAAATTGATTTTAAGTATAATAGTAGGTAGTCCGATAAGTTCAATAAACTCTTATTGACTCAAATATCATATTAAGAAGTGAACTCTTAAATCTAACTTAATCTTATAAAATTGATTTATAAAATAAGATTTGTAAAAAATCTTCAACATATTCATTCCAAATCATTTTCTTTTCACTTTAATTATTTATTTATTTTCATTTTTCACTCCTATTTTCATCACACAAAGTGGAAGAGATTATGTGGTTGTATAACATGGATGTATAGGTGGTTAATAGGACTCACTAAACGGTGATAGATAAAATTAGAAACAAATATGTGAGAATTAAGTAACAAAATGAACATGGCCAAGCTTTAGTGCATAATTTACTTGAAGTTTAGTCACCCAACTTATTAGAAAAAATGTGTTAATTCGTTATGAATAGGTGGGAAACAAATGCAACGACAACACTAAAGTGAGCGACATATGGTTCCAATATGGGCTCTGCGTATGGGCCACGAGCTTGGTACATTTTGGGTATAGTCTTGTACTTGAACAGAGCATCAGCTAAAGGGCTGCTTCTTCCTGCACCCCTATGTTCTTCAGGCACCCCATAAATTTCATAATTTTACAAATGTCCATTCAGTAAAGAAGTTAAAAAAAAAAAAAAAAAAAGCAAAAAGGGAACCAAAAAAAAAAAAGTACAAAAAAACAAAAAAAAAAAATAAAAAAATAATTTCTCAAAGAAAAAAAAAAAAAAAAAAATTC
>Ga0123342_1009519_pt1 | contig 11604 bp, 17 predicted proteins | sample Turbeawhitnodule_FD_89960 | JGI IMG/M metagenome (GOLD analysis project Ga0123342, IMG submission 89960) | Root nodule microbial communities of legume samples collected from Mexico - Turtle bean Mexico white nodule | ecosystem: Host-associated > Plants > Roots > Nodule | place: Mexico: Nepantla... | reverse complement strand
TGAGTTCTTGTTCATAGAACCTTGATCCAATTCTATGATAAAGTGCCTATCTCATAACCAACTCAAGATGATTCCTAAGAATGTCAAGAATCATTCTAATTGTGCTAGTGGAATCACATCACATAACCCCCTTCCTAAAGGCGTGGACCATCAAGGCCTCATCCTAGGTCTGGAGCTTCACTATGAATGTCCCAAATCTATTCAGAAAATTCTTCAGAGACTCACCTAGATTTTGCTTTACATCAAAAAGATCGAAGGAGACCGGTGGTCGGGCCTGGTTAACAATGAATTGTTCCCTAAACAACTCAGAAAACTTGTCGAAGAAGGTGATATGGCCATCAGGAAGGTCACTAAACCACTGTAGAGTTGTGCTTGTGAACGTACCCATGAACATCTTGCAATGTATGGTGTCGGTTCCTCTCGAAATGATCATCTGGGCGTTGAACGTCGTGAGATGACTCTCCGGGTATTCTACACCCGTAAAAACAACCTTAGGCGTTAAGTAATTAGCTGGTATGATAGCGTCCATAATCATCTGTGATAATGTCTTGGGGCAAGCTCTTACCTTAGCAATCGGGCCTCACTCCCCTTTAGAGCATTCGTCAAGTTGTTGTAAGTTCTTACGCAATTCCTCGTTGGCCTTGCGCAACTCCTCGTTGCTTGCTCGGGATACATCTATCTCCGCCCTCAACTGATCTTGCCTAAGCAGCTGCTCAGCTTGAGCTTCTACCATGAGTTTTCCTATTCAACTTTGGCCACTGTCATTGCTTCTTTGAGAGCCCTCACTGTTTCCATAAGTTGTTGTATAGTGGGGGTGTCGTTCTCATCAGATCCCAATAGACCTTGCCTTGTGTTCCTCATCGCATCTGAAAACTCAAGCATAATTGTGGATGGGATCAAGTTTTACCGGTCCCCACAGTGGGCGCCAAATGTTCTTGCCGATTGATTTTGTCGTCAGTGACTCTGGTGATAGGCTCTAGCTCCGCTCTGTCTCTTCTGGAATCTGTTCTACGTCGTGTTGTACTGGAACGCGGCTCTGTTGAAACAGAAGGGGCCCTACCTGTTGATTGCACTCCGACAATCAAGTTAGTAAAGGGCTTACTAGAATTTAAGAAGTATTCAGTTTCAGTCTTAGAAACAACGTACCTTAACCTAGCTTACCTCTTGTAACAGTTTTCTTTCACCATAATCTAATCTCAACTGAAAGCATACTCAATAGGAGAAACATATTCAGTTCAGGGGCACCCTCTGTCAAGGTGCTACAACAGAACGAAATATCGTCTCCCAGGAGTGCATAGATTAATAATAGAATAACCACCAGGGCACCAACTCATTCGCCAACATCAGGGGTACATTCTACTTACATGGGCACCCTACTCATGGTGCAACGTTATCTTTCGTTGTACATGCAACCTAACCACTACGTGCCCTAGAACACACGGGCTTGGGTTAAAAGAAAACGTTGACTTGACCCAGACCTCACACGCATTGAGCGTACCCCTAGGTCCACAAATACCCTTTATTAACAGCCTTGCATTTACGTATAGAAGGTTACCTCAATTATACCAAAACGGGTTTACTGTCCAACCTGGACCCAATCACATGACCCATTATTCTCGCCCAATAGCCGAGCTGACCTTCCTATGCCATGCACTGATATCCGACCACCGAGCACTGAGCCTGAGCACTCTGGTCCAGTACAATAATCTAGGATTGATAACATAGTGAATTCTTAGTGGATAGCTGAGGACTGGATGTAGCTCTGGTTCATAGTGAACCAATATAAATTCTTGTATGAATTTCTCTATCCCTCACTCCTTGAAACTATTTCACCTGTGTTTTTATAAACTGCTGATAAAAACAATCGATTGTGTTCCTGCCGGTTGACTCGATTGCCTTTGTGCGTAGCTACGAACTGCGTATCAAGGACTCCTTTGTCTTCGTTCCAACCTTCACCTTTCACCGTCGTGAATACCTGAAACAGAGAGACAAATGGGTGCCCTCGCGGCCGTTTGCACTCCAACGCTCAAGTCAGTAATGGCAGAAAACACCGTTGCACCTCCGTAACAGAACACTACAACCACCGTGCTCAAGGAAGCGTGTAACTAAATCGTAACTGAATTATCACTCGCTCTCAAGTCACTTGTGTCTAAAGTGTGAAAACGTACCTCTCTTAGCCTTTAGAAAGGCTTAAATACCTTTGACTTAAGTGCCTTTGCCACATGGCTGCCTCTGACTCGAGCATCACTGCAGGCAAGCCATCACGCCTTTGTAACCCAAGCTAAGGTTGATTCCAGTGCGTGAGGCTGCCCTCTCGAAGTGCAACTGGCGCGGGATGATCCCTCAGGCGTCAACTCATACGCCCAATATCAGAGGGATCGTCCATACTGAGCGCATACTGCCCCTTCACGTTCCATGCATGTCGATCGCCCCTGGAACAAGACTCTACCAGGTCGTATCGGTTCTGGTGGCTCTCCAGTGGTGGGGCGTACTGCCGCTTCCCTACACCTTCATGCATGGTCTTTGTGATTCGGGCCTCTCTATACTGATAGCTGGGATGTGGCCTTCAAGCCACCTTTTTGACCCGTCTTTCTCTTCGAGTGTCGAGGGTCGAGGACTCCTCGCCTTTCTCCCAAGCTGACACCCCCTCGGCTCCTCCTACGCGTGAGCCTGACGAGGCTCCTTCCTCACCAACTGAACCCTCCTCGTGAGCCCCTCCTTCGGGGGTCACATGTTTACTTTGGTCAACGGCCAACAGCCGAGACCCGGACGGTACAAGCCCCCAGTCTCGAGCTGGCGATTTGCGCGGGGAAGAGACTAAGGCCACGCCCGGTCATCCCTCTGGGCCCACGCCCGCTCATCCCGCTGGGCCACACCCGCTTATCTCTCTGAGGGCGCGCCTGGTTGCCTTACGTGGCACCCCACGATTGGACGTGCACTGTGCACTAAAGTTTTCTCTGCCCATGCTTAAACAACTTACATGTGGCACGATCCAACGGCTGAGCTTTAGCATCGTTTGCGCTCCAAGTTTTCATAAAGACACCCCAAAAACACGCTCCACTTCACTGTTCCATCAAGCAAAACTTATCTCGCAAGCTTCTTCTTCTTCCTCACGATTCTCTCCACTTCATCTTCCTCCAAGGCCAGAACTTTCCTCTGATCAACCATCAAAGGTAACATTTTGCTCTGATCATTGCTCTTATCATTCGATATCCTACTCTATTGAACTGCCTGGGTCTGTTTAAATCTTTGCATTTCTCATTTCCTCTGCATTTGTCTTTCGTTCCCATGTTTCTCGCGTGGGTAGGGTTTTCTGGGGTTTCCATAGTTTGACACCATAGCCCCCTCTTGCTGAACCTTTGTCCTTTCTTTTTCTAGCTTCTTTGATCATGGCGCGAACCAAGAACACTGCCAACCCACCACCTCCTCTTGTAAACTACAGAGAGTCCTACTCTTAGGCCTCTGATAGGCTTCTTGTTGAGTCCTCAACCCTTACCTCAACTGAAGACTGGAAGGACCATCTCAAAAGCGAACCTGTAGGGAAGGCGTTCGGGAGGGAGGACGATGCCTATATCTCCGTTCGCCCATGCATCCTTGGTGAACCTGTTTGTGTAGACAATCATTCCAATAACGGGGAACCTTTCTTCTTTTTCTATCAAACCGTATTCAAGCGCGTAGGCCAGCGTCTTCCCTTCAACTGCTTCGAGAGGGAGCTACTTACGGAGTTGAATGTGGCGTCTGCCCAGCTACACCCCAATATCTGGGCCTTCATCAGGGCCTTCTCCCTTCTCATGGGGTACCTTGGCCTTTAACCTTCAGTGGATGTCTTCCTCCACTTCTTTGAAGCAAAAAGCCCTAGGAACAACCTCTGGGTGAGCCTTAGTGGCGTGACTGGGAGGGTGCTCTTCTACCTCTTTCAACAATCCTATAAAGGATTCAGGGGGAAATTCTTCAGACTGTGCGCTTCTGACCACGACCGCACATCTCTTGACGGCTTCCCTCTATACTGGGTGGGGGAGCTGAAGTTCAGCAAAGCTAAAACCCTGGATGAGCTCTCCTTAGCTAGCCGCGAAACATGCCAGGTTTTGGCCAGCCTGGGCATGGTTTTCAACACTGCTGATCTTATCAAGCATGGGCGCGACCCCGCCGCCCTTGCCAAATACTTGGGTATAGGTCCCCTTCACCGTTTCCTTTACCCACATACTCTGCATAATTCTCTCCTTCATCTTTAACTATGCATATTTTAACTTGCTTTCTTCTGGTGCAGCCATGGTGATGACTGAAGAGAAGCATGCTAGGTTCGTTGGACTCTTGGCTCGTGGTGGTGCTGCCAGCAAGGCAGGTCCTTCCGCACCTCCTACCTCCACCACCATGCCTTCAGCTACAACAACCCCAGCGACCCCCACCCCTGGCTCTCCAAAGGATGCTCCTAACTCCACAGCTCCAATCGAAGCCATCCCTTTGGCCACGGTTATAGCTGCCTCTCCCCAAGTCCCTTTGGGAGAGAACGAGGGTGTGGTGCACATCGAATCCGATGAAGAGGAAGAATCTGTTGGGGGCCCTTCTTTCAAGAGGAGGAAAACCAACAGGGTGGCTACTTCTCACTCCTCTTCTACCAGGCCCCTCAGCGGGGCACAAGATGACCCCCCTAGGGCCTCCTCTCCTCCACCTACTCTTGCTCTCGAGGAAGCGGTGGGGACTTCCGCAGAGCCCGCTCCTGCAACCGCCCCTAAACTTCCCAACGCTGTTCAACACTTCCTAAGGGGTTGGCGACAAGTTAAGGCTGGAAACTCAGTAGCTGAAGATGCGTTGATCGAAGGCGTGTTCTGCGGCCTCGGGAGCCATTTTGCTCAAGTCCATGACTTCCAGGAGCAAGCTACTAAGGAGAAATTGGCCATGGCTGACGAGGTGGCCAAACTGAAAGAAGAACTGGACCAGGGCCAAGCCATGGTGATGAGGTGGCCAAGCTGAAAGAAGAGATGGCTCGACTAGGACAGCATTTCCTCACTAAAGAGACCGCCCTCAAGGAAGAGTTGAAGGTGGTTCGTGATGCTGAACGCGAGGCCAACAGGAAACTCCACGAGCAAGGACAGGAGTACACCACTCTTTTGACTAGGGTGGTGCCTTTGCGGGTGGAGATAGCTGAGCTGAAGGACGCCCTCAAGGAGAAAGAAGATAAGATAACCAACCTTGAGGGGCGATCAGTGACCCGCGAGGTACTCTTGGGCCAAGTTGAAGGTGAGTTGGCCACCTGCCAGCAAGAGTTGAAGGAGAAAACAGAAGCCCTTGCTGCTTAAGCTGAAAAGGCCAAGGAGGTCGAGGCAGAGCTCTTAGCTGATGGCACAGAGGCCTATGGTGTCGGGTTTGAAGATGCCCTGGCTCAGGTGGCATGCAAGCACCCTGAGGTGGACATTGTTTTCTTCACCCTGGACAACTATCTGGCTGATGGCAATCAATCTTAGGTTTTCTGTTTTAATCTTGTAACCTCATGAACACATTTAACTCTTATGCCAACGTTTAACCTTATCTTTAACTATTTCTTACTTGCATCTTCTGCTTCGCATGGCTACTCGTACTTCTTGACTTGCGTTTTTGTTGACAGCTCTTCCATGTCTAACTTTTAGCTGACACTTAGGACTTCTTGCTTTTAACATAAGTAGCGCGCCATCCCCATCCTTTTTCTTTAGCTTGCTTCGAACAAAATGCTAAGGTTGGGAGTGTGCGCGTACCCTTTAACTGTCCTCGCCATTGTCTCTAGCTTTGGTCTAGGAGTTCTTGCTTAGGACTTCACTTGCACCTTGCGGTCTCGAGGTGTCCAGCCTCCGAGCGTGTAACTTGCCTTGTCATCGCTCGGGGGCGAGGAGGACTTCTCTTGGACGAAGCCTACTACTCACACTTGGTGCCCACACTTGAGGAGAGGCCTGCTGGAAAGTAGTGTCGTTTCTTCCTTAGTATGTCTAAACACCAGGACGACAGTTGCACTTGGCGCCCACGCCCTAGGAGAGGCCTGCTGGGAAGCAATGCCGTTTCGTCCCCGGTGTGTCTAAGCACCAAGGCAACCGGTCCTTATAACTTGCACTTGGATGCCCACGCTCGAGGAGAGGCCTGCTGGAAAGCAATGTCGTTTCGTCCTTGGTGTGTCTAAACATCAAAGCAATCAGCGTACTTGGTGCCCACGCCCGAGGAGAGGCTTGCCACCATGCAACGCCGTTTCTCCTCGGTGTGTCTAAACACCAAGATGACCAGGGACGTGGTGCTTACCCCTAAGGAGAAGGTGTCCCGAAGGATAGCGCTGCTCCTATCTGGGGTGTATCTGCACCAAGACGCCTAGCTCTCCACTGATTCGAACTTTCCTTCTGCCCTTGGCGCCTACGCCCGAGGGAGGCGCCCCCGCGTCTCCCCTCGGGGTGTCTAAACACCAAGGTGGTGGGTTTGTTTCCTACTGAACCGCGTTATCCTTCTTTAGCATTTCCTTACATCGTAATAAAAACTTAAGACAATGCATGCTCAAACTAGTTTTTACTTGGGTGACCTCATTAAAAAACCCTTGAAAGGGAAAAAGAGTGTCCCCTTGAATTGTACACTACACAAAGTTTTTAACTGAAATAAAACTTCAAGTTTGCCGCGTGCCAAGTACGCGGGATGGCGCCTCCCTCCAAAGTCTCAAGCTTATATGACCCATTGCCCCTAGCCTCGGTTATTCTGAAGGGCCCAGTCCACTTGGGGGACAGCTTGTTTTCTAACTCATATGGATGAGCCTTCCACATGACCAAGTCAGCTACTTGGAACTGTCGAGGCCTCACCTTGGAGCTGTACTGGTGCTCTACTCTTCTTTTCACGGCCTCAGCCTTTATCCTCGCCTCTTCTCTGGCTTCGTCCAACAGGTCCAGATTCACCCTCCTCTCCTCGTTGGACTCCTCAACCACGAAACTCTGGAAACGCGGTGAGCTCTCATGGATCTCCACTGGGATCATCACATCCGATCTGTATACCAAGCTGAAAGGTGTCTCCATGGTGGAAGATTGGGGCGTGGTGTGATAAGCCCACACTATCTTGGGTACCTCCTCTGCCCAAGTCCCTTTGGCTTTCTCAAGCCTCCTCTTCAACCCCCTCAGCAAGATTTTTGTTGGCGGACTCCATCTATCCGTTCGTCTGGGGGTGTTCGACAGACGCGAACACCTGTTTGATGCCAACCTCCGCACACAGCTTACCCAATTGCTGGCTCGCAAATTGAGTACCATTGTCAGAGACAAGGCGCCTCGGTACACCGAAGTGACACACAATGTTCTTCCACACAAAGTGTTGTACCCTGTGTGCGGTGATCTGCACCACCGGCTCTGCTTTTATCCACTTTGTGAAGTACTCGATTACAACTATTAAGTACTTCATTTGCCTTATTGCTAATGGGAAGGGGCCCAGAATGTCAATTCCCCATGTGTGAAAGGGCCATGAGCTGTAAATTGACCTCAGCTCTTCTGGGGGCGCCTTGTGCAAGTCGGCATGCAGTTAGCACTGCTTGCACCGCTGGGCGTACCTTACGCAGTCCTCTCTCACCGTTGGCCAGTAGAAACCTGCGCGCACTACCTTGGATGCTAAAGACCTTCCCCCTACGTGGCTCCCGCAGATCCCCTCATGGAGTTCTGACATTATCCTCATGCACTCATCTCCACTCACACACGTCAAGATTGGGTGCGTGAACCCGTGTCTGAACAGTGCTCCATTCAGGAGAGTGTACCTCGTGGAGTTTCTTTTATCTTTTTGTCCTCCTCGGGCTCTGCAGGAAGTATTCCATCAGCGATGTAGCGCCTATAAGGCGTCATCCACGTTTCCCCCTCTTCCAGGACACACACCTGCATGGAGTCCTCCTCTTCTGGCGGGGTTGGGTAGACGCTTATACAAGGGGCTCTCGCCGTGCCCTGAGTCAAGGACCGATGACTCCTCGCCCTTCCTTAGAACGTACTAATCTGGAGGACATCCACCCTGTTATTTGCTACAAACGTTCGCGGCGTTTTGAGGATCTCCTATATGACCGTCCTCTGCCTGAGCTGGCCAGCTTGGCGAGCAGGTCAGCACGGGCATTCTGCTCCCTTGGGACGTGCACCAACTCGAACGCCACGAATGCCCCTTTCAACACTTGAACATACCTTAGATACGCAGCCATCTGTGGATCCTTAGCTTGGTACTCCCCGATAACTTGTCCCATGAACAACTGCGAATCACTCTTCGCCAGCAGGCTCCGCGCGCCCATCGCTTTGGCTAAGAGCATCCCAACTATCAGGGCCTCGTACTCTGCTTGATTATTGCTTGCCTTGAAGGCAAACTTCAAGGCCTGCTCGATCAACAAACCGTTTGGCCCCTCCAGGACCACACCGGCTCCACTCCCTTGTTGATTCGAGGATCCACCCACTGGGAGCCAACCTCTTCCTCTTGCTGTGCGCTCCCTGGCGAGAGCTCCGCCGCGAAATCTGCGTACCCTTGTCCTTTGATGGACCCCCTGGGCTCATACAGGATGTCAAACTCGGACAGCTCCACTACCCAGCGAACCATCCTCCCCGCAACATCTGGCTTTTGCAACACCTTCTAGATGGGGATGTCCGTCATTACCACCACCGTGAAGCTTTGGAAGTAGTGACGGAGCCTCCGGGCTGAGAACACCACCGCTAGAGCCGCCTTCTCCAAAGACTGGTACCTCGCTTCTGGCCCTTGTAGGACCTTGCTTACAAAGTATATAGGTTTCTGTGTTTGGTCCTGCTCCTGAACTAGCACAACACTGATTGCCCACTCGGTTACTGCGAAGTATAACTGGAGGGGCACGCTTGTCTGGGGCTTACACAGCACGAGAGGAGCGGCCAGATAGTCCTTGAGCTTGAGGAACGCTGCCTCGCACTCCTCGTTCCACACGAACCTGCTATTTCTCCTCAAACACTGGAAATAAGGGTAACCCTTGTCTCCTCCAGCGGACACGAACCTAGACAGGGCTGCCATCCGCCCCGTCAACTGTTGTACCTCCTTTACCAAGGCGGGGCTCCTCATCGCCAGGATTGCTGCACACTTGTCGGGGTTCGCCTCTATTCCCCGTTCGGTGAGTAGAAAACCCAAAAACTTACCCACCTCAACCCCGAAGACGCACTTCTCAGGGTTCAGCTTGAGGCGGTATTTACCTATAGTGGCAAACAGCTCTTCCAGATCAGCTGTGTGTCGTCCCCTCTCCCGGGAGGTCACCACCATATCGTCCATGTAGGCCTACACATTCCTGCCCAACATGGGTGCAAGGACCATATCCATCAATCTTTGATAGGTGGCGCCTGCATTCTTTAATCCGAACAGCATCACCTTGTAGCAATAACTGCACGTCTCGGTCATGAACGATATTTTACACTCGTCGCGGGGGTGCATCTTAATCTGGTTGTACCCTGAGAATGCGTCCAGGAATCTAAGCATTTTGCAACCCGAGGCGCTGTCCACCAGCGCGTCGATGCTTGGCAACGGGTACGAGTCCTTAGGGCACGCCTTGTTCAGGTCAGTGAAGTCCACAAACATTCTCCAGTTTTTGTTCGCCTTCTTTACTAAAACCATGTTGGCCAGCCACTCAGGGTAGCTAGCTTGAGTGGAAGGTGTTCAAAGTGAATTTTTGGTTACTGGTCTTGTGTGTAGCCTTTTAAGTGTACTTTGATTCTTGTAGAGTCAAGATGATTTTTTTTTCTCATATACTATGGCTTCTTTGTGCTTGACAAACACTTTCAAATCATAAACTCGTCTTCTTGTTTATGCAATCAATTCCTATTTAGTTAAATACACTCTCTCTTTTATATTCATACAAAAATTATGTGTATAGACCTCTGAATTATATATTCTGTCAAAGCCTTTTGTTAATTTCAAATAGTTGTCACAAAAAATAAAACCAATTGTTTCTCCTCTGGAAGTACTGTGTTAAAAGCATATTTAAATTTTCATGTATTAGTTTTGCTTCTGACTGTTTCTCAGAGTCGTTGTAAGTCAGAGGTGCATTTATTATAGCTTTGAATACAATTCTTTCAATGTACTTATTATCATTAATGGTATATATTCCCCAAATTATTGGAAATTTAAGAATTTTTATGAATAGTCAAAATTGCATGTGATAGCTCTGTGCATCTTGTTTGGGGACTAACATGACACTTTATTCTCTCTAAACATATTATTTTTCTATTAGAAAATAACCCACTAAAAGCCAACATTCTTGATTGCATTTAATGCCTATAAACATGTGCTTGTTCAGTGGTTTTTCTTCACAGAAACAACCCACTGTTTTTCTTCTAATTGAAATCTACAACAGCTGAGTGCATTCTCCCTTATCTATGATATAATTCACCTTTACCCATGCAATCAACACCTCCTTCTTCTAAGAAAATGAAGTCTAGAGCTGTAAAGAGAGGTTGACATTTAGCAAACTGGTTTTCTGGAGAAGAGGGAAAGATTGAAAGATACCTCCATAAAACAAGTAGGAAGGTGATCAACAATCCAAAGTTTATCACATTTAACTGGCTGAAAGAACAGAATCTCATGGAAGTGAGGAGTTTTCTAAAGGAACAACTGCTGAAAAGGTTCTATGAAATGTTTAGGAACATCTACCCAGATTTGGTAAGAGTCTTCTACACTAATTTCCAAATCATTGGTGACAATATTTGTTCACAAGTGGAAGGGGTGGACATGGAGATCACTCATGAAGTCTAGACTGTAATCACTGGTTTAAAACATGTTGGTTTGAGGATCAACAAAGGAAATATAGGTGTTGTTGAAGAATTCAACAAGATGCAGCTTTACAAGAGCTGCTTAAAAAATCCTCAATCAAGAGTAAGAAACTTTTCTGTGGGAGGTGTACCGACCCGTCTTCGAGCATTAACCAAAGTCAACACTACGGTGGGACCCACCAAGGGGCTCCAAGGAGGAAAGTTAGAGTGTTGACCGCTTTGGGCATCGCCAGGTGTGGGCGTCGCCAGGTGTGGGCGCCGTCAAGTGTGGGCGTCGCCAGGTGTGGGCGTCGCCTGGCGTGGGCGTCGCCAGGTGTGGGCGTCGCCTGGCGTGGGCATCGTCAGGTTTAAGCGTCTCCCACTTTAAAGGCGTGGCTAGTTGTCCTAAGAGCGTGCCTTGGCCTAGATGGTGACACCCTCCGATACCCACGGGTAGGAAAGACCGTGGAGGGGGCGGCACAGCGAGAGGCCACGGTACCTCAAAACAGTAATAAAGAGAAGAGAAAGATGGCTTCAAGGCCATATTTCCAGTACCAGTAGGGAGTGACCCGACTCATGAAGTACCCATGCCACCTTTGGAGAACCCCTGGAACAGACACGACCCAGGAGAAGGCCACGTCCCAGGGAAAATCTACGTGCATGGTACGAGAGGAAGGTTGAGATACTCCCAGGGCGAGTGGCTAGAGGCTGGGGCGCATGAGTTGGCACCCAGGTAGTCATCCCCTGCGCCGGATTCACTTCGAGGAGGGAAGACTTACGCGCTGGGATTTCTCTAAGTTGGGTTACAGCGTTGTAAGGCCTTCCACGTGGAATTGCGCTTAAGTCATAAGTGACACGTGGCAGTAGCACTGAAACCCAAGGTATATAAGCTTTT
>Ga0123342_1009518_pt1 | contig 11604 bp, 3 predicted proteins | sample Turbeawhitnodule_FD_89960 | JGI IMG/M metagenome (GOLD analysis project Ga0123342, IMG submission 89960) | Root nodule microbial communities of legume samples collected from Mexico - Turtle bean Mexico white nodule | ecosystem: Host-associated > Plants > Roots > Nodule | place: Mexico: Nepantla... | reverse complement strand
TATATAGAGAGTTTATAATAAAATAAAAAAATATAATATAAAAAAAAATATTTATAGAGAGAAATAATAATATATATATATATATATATATATATATATATATATATATATATATATAATCTTCGTAAATGCTTGGTAAAACGAAAATGGAAAGGTACTATAACCAATTACTTAAGAATTTATAATCTATTTAGATGGGGATTTTTATAAATTTAAATAAATTAAAACATATTTAATTTTTTTAATTCAACTGTTTTATTTAGATAAGATGTTTTTAGTTTCATTTTTTATAGATTATTTTAATAACCAAAAACTTATTTTAAAAAATTAAAAATACAAATACACATAAATTTATAATAAATTAAAATATTGTAATATAAATTTATAGTTTATTTTTAATAAATACATATATATATATATATATATATATATATATAATAAGTAAAGTGTCTATATTTCTACTAGTGGTAATAATAAAACGCTAGTTTAGATAAGATGTTTTTAATTTTGTTTTTTATAAATTATTTTAGTAACCAAAAAATTATCATTCATTCATATTTTCTCAATAGATGTTGGTCCGCACAATCTTTCGGTTGGATTCTGTCAATACTTTTTGATATGTTTTGGATCATAAAAGTTTAGATTTTGTTATCTATCTAATATGACTTGAAAATACAATTATTTTTATATATTAATTTTTTAATATATTTTAAAATATCAAAATTAATATAATTTGGAGTCACAACACAATAAATTAGTAAAAAATTAAATTTAGATAAAAAAATATTTCTCGATTAACATTAGGTGAGATTATTTTTTTATTAATGTTGACTGTAGTTATTTTGAATGAGATTATTTTTTGACAAGATTTGTTGAAGCTTTTTTTACATGCTTTTCAACCACGTTTTTCTTGAGTTCCCATATTTTTTTTTTATAAATAAGGGCATCGATGACGTCAGTTGTAAAAAAAAACTTGTAGGCATTAACAAACTAATTTATAGATGTCAATTGGAATTTGGACACAAGTCACAGTGTCATTTCCCCCACTAAATGTCAATACACAAACATCAAACTTGTAAACAGAGAACATTCACAAGTGCATTAACCTAATGATATAAAAATATATATATATAGATGAGAAATGAGAAATTAAAAAAAAATGTTTTTTAAAGTTAATTTTGAGAATTTATAATTTAAAAAATGAAATTATTTCATAAATTTTTAAAATTTTATAACAAAATAACATATTTAGTGTACCGCTAGGACCTAGAGGTATGACTGAAAGAATGTACCAAAAGGTATAGTCGAAAAAAAAATAAAAAAAAATAAAAATAAAAATATATATATATATATATATGATAAAATAAATAAATAAATAAATATATATAGTTATCGTAATTTAATAAAATCCAAATTAATGCGTATGTTTAAAATAATAGTTGGTGCAAAAAGAAAGACCCAAATAAGTTATAAGCTTAATAAGAAGACATTATAAATAGGACATCTGTCTAAAAGATAAGTAGAGTGAATTTTATCTAGTATAAATTATTTCTGACTTTGGCATCGAAACACCTTGCAGGTACACACTCAATCGTGAGAGGAGAAGCCAAAAACCCAATCTGGAGAGCATAACCCTGAAAAGAGAAGCCGAGAGCCCTAGCCTGAAGAATCCAAACCCGAAAGTCCAACCTGGAGAGCCCAAACCCAAAAGCCCAATCCGAGAGATCAGTCTGTGAAGTTTGTGCAATCAGCTTGAAAAGAGTCTTCGACCCCTTTTGCAAAAAAATTTAGTATAAAATATTTTAAGTTTTCTATAAAAATAAATGAACTTTTAAAAACTTCAAAATAACCTTAACAATAATTATACATTACATTCTCTCTTTTTAAAATGTTCATACATAGAATGCACAAATTATCTATATGATTTCTTTTTTGAGGGTTATGTAGTTGAACTTATATTGAATTTGGTTTTGGAGACATATAACCTTTCTTTTGTATATCAAAATACACATATTAAAATATTTTTAAATATTCTATTTAATTTTATTTATTTATTTTTTATAGAAAATATATATACTCTATTTTTAGGTCCAAGAAAAATCAAAAGTTACGTTGTGTCCGTTTTTTTTCATTTATCATTTTATAGATTTTCTTTAACAAAATATGGTATATTAGAAATAATAAAACCCATCAGATACCTACTTCCTGATTTTTAAAAGTTTACAAAAATTAAGAAGCATATTTTATATTTTATTTTATAAAACTCATCTTAAACGCAACTATAAACTATATCATCTGAGTTAAGTCTCTAAAGTTAAAAAATTATATAATGAAATACTTATCAGAGGAGAAAAAACAAAAAGACAAAACTCATGCTCAAAACTTAAAAAAAAAAAAAAGAAACTCCCAGAGAATTAAACAAAATAAAGAAAGTTTATACTTATTACGAAAAAAATTTCGTTTAAGTTACTTTTGGTTATCTTTTCCGTTTATTAATTTTTTCTGTTATTTTGTTTATTTATTCTAAAATAAAAGGAACAAAAAAGTAGTTGAAATTGCCAATGGTTTTTAATTAAAAAAGTTAATTTTACTGCCCAATAAAAAAATTATACACAATACAATACACATAACATGTACACGTTACCTATAAAATATAAAGTATATATGCTAAAAGACTCCATATGTATGTTTTCTATTGTATTATTAAGCCCTTTTGCAATTTATTTACCAAAAGTTAATACTATGTTACGTCAGTTTTTTTTCGAGAAAGCAACTATGTTTTAATATTGTCTACTTTTTTTTTTCTTTCTTTTGCTGCCTTTCAATTCTGTACCTAACAATTGCTGTGACGGTATCCACATATGGTTTTTGTTATCTCGTAACTTAAAAAGCCTCTTCACATTGCATCCATTTCAATAATAAAGATACGTTCTTAGGGTTACCTTTTTGCAATACTAAATAGAGCGTGACGAAAGCTGATAAAAAGTCACAAAAAAACAAAACACTTTTTCAGTTGCGTCTCCATATAATTTTTGTATTTTTAATACATTGGATTTCTTATTTTCTTATTAGATGTATTGCTAGTTTTCATAACAAAATTTATGTATTAATATTGTTTAGATCATGTCGGACAATATTATTAGGATTAATCACCGTCAGTCAAGATCTAAAAGTAAATTTATGTATTAATATTGTTTAGATCATGTCGGACAATATTATTAGGATTAATCACCGTCAGTCAAGATCTAAAAGTAAAAGTAGTGAATCTCTTTAAAAGATTTGGAACACATGTATGTATCTAAGAGATTGTTTGTTTTGGAGATCGGTATTCCATCACAATTTTATTCCAAAAAACATCATACCGGAACAAATATAATGTTTAAAAATATTTCATTTTAATATATATATATATATAATCTCTTTTAATCCTTTTGAATTTAATGGCAGGAAATAAAGTTTGTATCTATATTATTTCATTATTATATTAGTATACAAGCCAGACACCAATTTTAATTATGATTGTTTTAGTGCATTAATTTTTTACAATTATATATTTTTTATTATACTAATATTTTAATTGAGATGATAATGGGCAACTGGTAATACGTTTTTATTCATAATTATTATAAAAACGTATATGCAAACTTTAAGTTTGATAATTCGTATAAAACATCAATTTACAATAATAATGTGATATAATATAATATTGAAATTATTTTATTTTAGAAAAAAATAATTATTTTCTAGTTATAATATAACGCTGGATGATGAACATATATTTATTTTTTTATAAAACACAAATTTTAGATTAAAAATTATAAATGACTTAGTTAATAATTTTACATTTTTTTAAACCTATGAGGATCACGCCACTTGTCCATAGTAATGCATAATGGACATAGACGTATTAGCTCATAAATAAATAAATTTTATACTAATACATATTTTGGTCTTTGACACAAGAAAAGTAAAGTGAGCTACTTTACATTTTTATCTATAATTTTAAGATAATTTATTATTTAATGTGGACCCACATTATTATAATCAGTAATTAAATTTTAACTATTTGAAAGTAAAGGAATCCATAAAGTAAAGGACAAGAATGTGTATGCTTTTAATCTGGATTAAAGTTTCTCTAATCATCTTAACTTCAAATCAATAGTATCCACACTTACTTTTCTCACTCTAATTTAATTAAACTTTCTCTAACTTTATTTTCTATAAAAATAAAGAAACTGCGTATAAAAAAATATAGTACAAAAAGACACTATTAAAAGTCCATGTATAGAAAATCATAGATAAGAAAGTACAAGTATCATTAATTAACATGCAAGTGGTGATATTAATAAACGAGGGGCTAATTTTGTAGTAGAGACTAGGATACATTTACAAACAAGAAAGGAATGTAAGTTGTTGAGTATTGTTTTCATGTAAATGAAAATAAAAATTACAAAAATTGACAAGCAATTGCTAGGAACCTAATTTATGAATTATAAATAAAAAATTCAACCTCAACTTTACTAAAATAATATTATTAGAATCAATTATTTTAAATATTATTTATTTTAAAACTTGATGCTTTGTTCATAATTTTATTTTAACTGATGTTTTGAAAAAAAAATTAAAAAAATTAAAAAAATGTATATAAATTATATTTGATCTCAATTCTTTAATAATTTTAAGTTATTTAGCTGCTGAAACAAAAATCTTGTAAAAATATTACTATAAAAAATTTAAAACAAATATAATTTGATTATGAAAAGGTTAATTAAAACAACTATTTAATAAATTTGAAATCTAATATGGATATAATTATACATTATTTCTAAAATAAAATTCTCACTTGTTGAAATATAAAGTAAATGGTGAATTAGTGTTAAAAACTCATATGGTGATATAACATAAAATTTAAAATTACAAATTATTAAATAAAATAATATATTTTATTTTATGTTATGATAAGTGACTGACTGATCTTAGCACATACAGTCTAAAAGTTGAATATGGATCCGTTATCTAAATACCTTTCAATCAATATGGTTGAAGCAGTTCTTATACTTAGCAAACATCTATCAACATAATATGATTAACATAATTATGTACAAAATGTTATTTTAAAAGTTAAGATTAACCCAACGACTCAAACAAATTCAAAGTTGATAAAGTCTTTTGTAGGAATCATACCTTAGACCGAGACCGCAACCAAAATCGAAAACTAGATCCATCGCATTTATTAAAAGAGAGATGGATTTTCTACCGTGTAAGAACATTTAAAAATATAATTACTAAATAAAAGAATTAATTAAATTGTGAGCCTTAAAAAGCTATTTCATGAAAATAAAATTTGTAAAGGGATATTAAAAAAGTGATGCAATAGGAAGTAAATTTAGAATTAATGTAATAAGTGTTTTAAGAAAGATGACCGTAATTGATTTGGTCTTTTTTATTTTGGCTTTTGAGCTAAAAGAGAAAAAGAAGTATATTGAAAAGAGCGTTTGAATTGTATAAAAGATTGCAGTGGATTTGGTAGTAAGAAAATAGGGTGAAGAAAAGAAGGAAAAAGCGTAAAAGGCAGTGGAGATGTTTGTTTAAGTTATCCAAAAAATAAAAGAAGACGAAACCAAATTATGTCCTAATTTTTTCTGGTCATCCATCATCTTATACGTCAACACCTGCCGCTTAATTGCTTCCTCGCAAACCACACTACACCCATTATCATTTCTTTTTCCGACAAACATTTATCATAATATATATTCTATTAAAAAACTGTAACATATTTTATACTTCACACAAACTATACCTTATATACATCTCATGCATACTCTTAACTTCCTTTACCCTTTAAAGTTATAAAATTATAACCAATTTATCATATTGTATACAAATTTATTAAGAACCGAAGTTTAAGTGAATTTTTAAAACTGATTTATAAAATAAAATTTACACATATTTATATAATATAAAATATATTTTTTTTAATTAAGTGAGAACTCCAACAAAACACTCATAGAAAAAAAAAACCACGTCTCCCCAACATTCATTTTTTTTTCAACTCACTTTCTCTCTCTATTTTTCTTTATTTTCCTTCTCTTTTCAATTTCTTTCCTATAACTCATTTATTTCAAAATCTGATTACGTCATGTCATAGTTAAGGAGTCATGCTACATTTCTACCCAATTAGATTTTCAAACAGAATAAGTTCATTTTACTCTAAAGATCCTTTATTTTTTATTTTTCTTTATGATTTAATCATCAATTTTAGTGGGATCAGTTGAGAAAAGTGTTTCTCTCAACTTTATTAAGTTCATACTAAAATTTGGTAATATTTGGATAACTTGACCTAGGTTCCTAAAGAATTACAGGTAAGAGAATCTAACTTTAACTTTTAATAGTAACCTAGGCTAGAAGATCTGAATGTGGAGGGGACGTGGTATCAAGTTTCAATTTCTCTTGCAGGGATGTTAGTTGATAAAGTTGTTTGATTTTATGTTGTGAGAACATATATAAATATTATATTTTGATAGTTTGAAAGTTAAATATTATTTTTGATGTTGAACAAGTTCTTGAAGGGTATGAATTTTTAAATGCCATGTGATTGAATGATATATATTATATATGAATGATGAAAATTGTATGAAATTGATGTCATACATTTGTGATAATGTATGGGTTGTTGTTTAATGACATTAAGTATGAAAAGTCTATGTTTAATAGAGATTCTCTAGCTTCACTAATGATCTAAGTCATATAGACTAAGATATCAGGTGGTGAGAAGCTGATAGAGAGTTCATACACACCGGGTCCCGCTGTACACACTCGATATTGAATTTTTGAACTTACCATGATCCTTTCTCTTGGATTCGCTGGTAATCTTTGGATCAAGTGTTAGATTCTGGTAGGGAATACTTAATGAGTCTTTCTGAAGACGAAGTGGGATTGAAATGAAATTCAATGATTGGAATTGAAAATAGATCCATGTGTGGTTTATATGAATGATGAAATTAGTATTGAAATTTTATATGAAAACATTTAAAGAAATGTTTATAAATTATTAGTCTAATTGGTTCTTTTTGCATGAATTATGTTTTGGAATTTCTTTGCATTAACTTACCCTTGTTTTCCTTGTTGTGTTTGAACTGCGATGACTGTACTACGTACAAGAGCAGATGACCATATAGGTGCAGGAAAACCTTAAAGGCTTTAGAGTTTTATTTTAAGCTATGAATTTGTAAATATTTGTATTTTTATAAGTTTTAATAATGTATTAAGAATGTTTTGAAAAACTCCAAACTTATATAGAAATATGTAAAACGTGTATTGTAATAGTTATATGTATTTTCGGGGTGTTACATTCACACATATTTTAAATTATTTCTATTTAATTGAATAAAATGTGACAAATTTTTAATTCACAACTGGTATGATTAGATTAGTCATTGTATTTTGTGTATTTCTTTATTTTTTAAATTTGATAATTTCGTTACTAGTTTATCCTTAAAAATGTGTTTATAGATTAAAAGAGAATGTTGTTTTATAAATTATGATGGAAACCGTCCAGCCTCACACAACCATATAATAAGGAGGATGAAGACCTATAGGTTGTTTATTGACTTAATTGCAAATATGAGTCTAATTGGGCTTTTGTTTATTTTTGTAGGCCCAATCAAGAGGACAACTCTAGGTTGAAGGAATGTACAAACATATCCAAGAAGCCCTCCAAGTCATCAAAACATAAACTAGAGCTTTGGTCAGAAGAACACAAGAAGATTGAGTTTCTGCTGACTAGTCAACATTATTTTTGGGCCAAGCTTTAGCTTAAATAAATTGTATAAAGTTGTTTATGATTTCATGGGCTAGGTATTGGGCCTAGTAGCATAAAATAATTGGACCAAATATTTGGGCCAAGTAGTATATGTTTTTGAGCTTGTATTTGGGCCAATAGTAAAATATGACTAGTTAGGGTAGCAATAGAGCTTCTTTGAGCCCAATGTAACCCTAAAACGTCTAGGGTATATTGGAGAATGAAAATACCTTGGCATGGAGCACATTGACGTCCACATGGAAACATAGGAGTGGAGAGGATTTAGCATGGAAGGTGTGAGCTAAACATGGAAAGCATGACTCCACATGGCACCTTCTCATTGGAAAGTTTTATTTTGAATTTTAAACTTTTGGTTCCAAAATGTTCAACCCTCTCTCCTATAAATTGAGGTGCTTGGCTCTCATTTTTCAAGATTAATCAATGAGTAAATTGCTGCCAAATTTGTGCCAATTACACTCTTGTCTCCTACCCTCCCTAGGATAGACGTTTGATCTTCAACTTTCCACTACAATCCATGAAGCTTCCGCCAATCCACCAAAGAAATCTCAACGGATGAAGGCACTCTTCCATCAAATTATCTAAAGGATGAGAGTTTTAGTAGAAGAATTATTATAAAAAATACTAAATTTCGAAGAGTAATGTTGATTATGTTGATTGGTCTTGATAATTTCATTTCATTTAAAAATTTGATAAGTTTTATTTTTGATTTGTTCTTAAAAAACGTTTATATATAGATTAAGCGAGAAGGATAAGTTTTATAAATTACCACAAAATCTTGATGAAAATACGAGAACAATATTAAATAAATATGTGTTGATTGATTTTAATAATTATTGCGAACTGCATATATAGGGACATAGGCATCAACTTGAATGATAATAAAGACTTTTTTTTAAATATATATATTTGTGTGTTTAGTTTGTATTTTGAAATATAATATGTTTCGTGTAACATCCCTATTTGTACTCATATTTGATAATATATTATGCATGCAATATATAATTAACGTATAAACATATACTACTTTCTTATATTGTATCTCAAAGGATATCCCTCTTCATAGGGATTTTAATATACACACAAAAGTTTAAAGTAAAAACAAAACACCCAAAATAAAAGAATATCCTCCTCTGGTTGCTCACTGATGAGCTCTATTACCTGTAACCTCATATGCTCCCGTGAAAATTGACACGATCATCAAAAATTAAAGAAAACAAACACAAAATAAAGCACAAAGTAAACTAGCTATTTTTAAAACTTTAAATATCAACATAAACCATCAACATTCGCACATGTTCAAAATTTCATCACGTGTCTATCATGTTCATCATTCACATTATTCTTGTCATATTTCTACTGACTCACATACTTAGACACTTGACTCTACTTCTGAAAGACTCGTGTATTAAAATTAGCATGAAGAGACTTGCACCTGTCATACTACTCACTGTGAATCCACACAGTCATGCGCATAATCATCTCAATGTCTCATCATCTCATAATTTCATATGACAGGGTAAATCCATTTGATATGATATGATCAGTTCTTTCAAACCCCAGACTCAGTCAAATGAACCTCCTACGACTCTCACCAACATAATAACTTTATCTATATGATTTCATTATACCAGTAGAGTCAGGATCGTCTCATTCACAGAACACTCACAAATCAATACACCCTAATAACAATCTCAACACGATATTTTCTTTCCTGAAAATACTATGTCTTGATCACACTTTCACATCATTCCATATCTCATATAACACATCAATGTACCATTCAATCATATCATATTTTAAACTTTTTCTAAAAAATTCAAATATATCTCAAAATTCACTTAAACACATAACTAAGTTCCACATATATGCTCTCTAAATCAATCATAATCTAAAATCAAACAACCACTTCTCATCAAACATCTCATTCAAGTAATTCAAAAAAATATTAAAAAATAGTTCAACTCACTTATATAATCATTCAAACTCTTTCAATTCTCAATCACAAACACTTTCAACAACTTATTTGCCTTAAAATCAATATAAAATATTCAAAATCAACCATTTCAGTCAATATATTACTTTACTTTTCAAAAGAGACAATCCTGCAAGCAAAAATTGGAACAGATGACCACGTCACCCTACATTCAGATCTCGTCACCCCCACATTCAGATCTTCTAACCTAAGTTTCTATTTAAAAAATAAAACTAGCTTATCTTATCTGAACTTTAGTTGGTGCTCATTAAGAGCTCCAAATCTACCAAAAGCTTAAAGGTAATTAACCTGCACCACAAAGTCAGAATAATACAAGTAACATTGGAAACATGACATTATATTTCTACTTTTATTTATTTTACTCTTAACAAAACATTTCATACATTGAAGATAATTTTTCATATAGTTTCAAGTAGTCTTCTCCTTTTCAATTCTTTTCACTTCTGACATTACCGTAAGCATGGATTTCTATCATATCCATGTGTGCTTTTAAAACTCTGGAATGATGAATACTTATCTTAAAAAGGTGTGCCATGCTGATAATTTGATCACCTTTGATAGTATTTGCTTCTGTATACAAGATTTGACAATTACGCAGAAGGCTTGACTCGCACTTAGAATAAGGAATTACGTGATCATATTAAGGAAATAATAATTATCAAATTATATGCAATTATTGTATGCAATATTGTACAATATTGTACGAAATTATATGCAATTAATTTAATAATTTTATAAATAAATTTTGATCAAAATTAACTAAGTCTAAATTGATTAGGTAACGATCTTAAAAAGTCTGAATAATACAAGTAACATTGGAAACATGACATTATATTTCTACTTTTATTTATTTGACTGTTAACAAAACATTTCATACAATAATGATAATTTTTCATTTAGTTTCAAGTAGCCTTTTCCTTTTTAATTCTTTTCACTCCTGGCATTACGTAAGCATGGATTTCTATGATATCCATGTGTGCTTTTAAAACTCTAGCATTATGAGTACTTATCTTAACAAGGTTGGCCATGCTGATAATTTGATCACCTTTGATAGTATTTGCTTCTGTCTGCAGGATTTGACAATTACGCAAAAGGCTTGCCTCGCACTTAGAATAAGGAACTACGTGATCATATTAAGGAAATAATAATTATCAAATTATACGCAATTATTGTATGCAATATTGTACACAATTATATGCAATTAATTTAATAATTTTATAAATATATTTTGATCAATATTAACAAAGTCTAAACCGATTAGATAATGATATTGAAGAGTCTGAATCATACAAGTAACATTCGAAACATTAAAATTATATTTCTAATTTTATTTATTTGACTCTTAACAAAATATTTCATACAGTGATGATAATTTTTCATATAATTTCAAGTAACTTTTTCCTTTTCAATTCTTTTCACTTCTGACATTACCGTCAACATGGATTTCTATGATATCCATTTGTACTTTTAACACTCTGGCATGATGAGTACTTATCTTAACAAGGTTGGTCATGCTGATAATTTAATCACCTTTGATAGTATTTGCGTCCTGATTAAAATCTAACTATATAACTAGGACCCTGAGTTAACAAAGATTAACTCTGAAGCTAAAAAAGTCATATGCAAAACATAGACAAAGACAACCCTAACAATATTGAAATTAACTTTGTTAGATATTATTAGATATAATTAGATATTATTTGATATTATGAGATATTATAGATATTGTTAGATATCTCATATTTATGTAATGGGCTTAGCCCATATGTTTCTTTTCCTATATAAACAT
>Ga0123342_1009517_pt1 | contig 11604 bp, 5 predicted proteins | sample Turbeawhitnodule_FD_89960 | JGI IMG/M metagenome (GOLD analysis project Ga0123342, IMG submission 89960) | Root nodule microbial communities of legume samples collected from Mexico - Turtle bean Mexico white nodule | ecosystem: Host-associated > Plants > Roots > Nodule | place: Mexico: Nepantla... | reverse complement strand
TGCAAACACTAACATAATAGCTCCGTTAGTAGAACCAGTGCAAAACACTATGTTCAACTCACATTGGAACCCCATCAAACATAAACCCTTGTGTGATTGCAATGCTCAGAGACCTTCAAACAATATTACAGAAGAAACAAGAAAAACTAATGCCTACAACGATAACTTGTTTGATCGTTTAACAATAAACCATCTTTCGCAAGCCTAGACAAAAGGATTGAGGTTAAAATTAATGCAAGCAATCAAATACCTCCGTTCACACCTCCTATCGCATCTCCGTTCGCCTCCGTTCTCACCTTCGTTCATCTCTGCTCGCCTCCACTCACACCTCCATTCGCCTCTGTTCGTACCTCCGTTCGCACCATGACCACCACCCGCAACTTCCTCCTCCTCCAACCACCGCCGACAGCTTCCTTCACACCTTTGTTCACACCACGACCAATAACTCTGTTTTGGGTATTTGGTGCTCTAAAAGCTACCTGCAACTTCCAAATAACTCTGAAGCTTAACAAAAACAAATCCCAATGTTTTATCTAATTACATTATTTATTATTGCCAATGAATAAATAAGTATGCATGTTGTATTAAAATTGTCACGTTCTACCACCTCTTTATAAACAATATTAAAAATATAGCATTTATATAAAATTAAAAAATAAATATTAAATAAGTATTTAAATATCCATGATAGTAAATGTGGATATTTTAATCAATTAATTATTTTTCATACTAATACATTTCATGATTTCTAACTGGCAGAACTTACCTCTGTTAATAATTTTTAAATAAAAAAAAATTAGAAAAAAGTGATAAAACTGTTATTTATAAAAAAAATAAAAATTATTTACAATTTAATTCTGAAAATTTATTTATTTATATAAAATTAAAGTTATTTTAAAGAGATCATTTTATTTAAATTTAATTATGTAGCGTAATTTACTTTTTTTTTAAAAGAATTAATTTTATTAATAATAATATTTTATTTAGAATTTTTATTTGAGCTGATATTTAAAAAAAAATATTTAATAAATTTTATTTAAATTTAAGAAACTACAAATATAATTGACACATATTTTTTAAATAGAAAAAAAAACCAGTAATACAACTAATTATTTTTTAAACGGATGACTACTCATTAATATTCAAAGTGTGATCCTTGTATAGTTTTTTAAAATAAAAATGAATTATTAGTATTATTATTAATAGTAGTAGTAAAATAAACAATTATATTTAGCGACCAAAAGAAATTCGGTGGTTAAAAAATAAACGTATTTGGTGGTTGATTCAGTGGTAAAAATAAACAATTATATTTAGCGATCGAAACAAAATCGGTGGCTAAAACATAAATAAATTTGGTGGCTGATTCGGTGACAAAAGTAAACATTTATATTTAGCGACCAAAAGAAAATCGGTGGCTAAAAAGTAAACATATTTGGTGGCTAATTCGGTGGCAGAAAAAAACAATAAAACTTAGCGACTAAAATAAAATCGGTGGGTAAAAAATAAACATATTCAGTCCCTAATTCGGTCGCAGATATATTTTTCCCAATTTATTCGAAACAGCCACCACTTTAGCGACCAATGGTTTTGTCATTCTCATGTTCGGTCACGGATTCGGTCGCAAAACTAACTAACATGATTAATAATTCAATCGGTCGCAGATTTGACACTACGGGTATTTAGTGGCTATTTCGGTTGCAAATTGCTACCACTAATTTTCGGTCGCTAAATTCAGTGACTAAATTGTCATTTCCTTGTAGAGGGTGCAACCGTCGCGACCTTCTTCCTCTGACGACCTTCTTCCTCTTCCTCTGACGTTCAACCTTGTCGTGAGCCCTCCTTCGCGCTCTTGCTTGCCTCTGCACATGTTTCGGTGATTCCTCCTCCACTAGCCTCGGCGAGCCACCATGACCACCGCATCATTATCTTCGAAAACTTTCTTCCTTGTCACGAAAGCTTAAAAACTCACATTTGAGGTTAGTGTTTTATTTACTGTTTAATTTTATAATAAATGTGTTTATGTATGTGTTGATTATGAATATGAGGATTTCCTACCTTCGACAATTTTGATTTAGTTTTATAATGAATTAGATAGTCTTTATACATATTAAACATGTTGATGCTGAGTCTAGAGGATGTCTGACCTTAGACAATTTTGATTTAGTTTTATAATTAATTATATAGTATTTTTATATATTGAATGCATTGATGCTGAGTTTGAGAGTGTTTGACCTTCAACACTTTTGATTTAGTTTTATAATAAATTAGATAGTCTTTATATGTATTAAATGTGTTGATGTTGAGTTCGGGGATGTCCGACCTTCAACAATTTTGATTTATATTTTCTTAGTTTACTAGTTCTATGGATCAGAGTTGGATTAATATGTCACATATGAGTGATGCATACGAGATATGGTGGAAGAATTCATGCAGTTTGCACAACGTAATGTTGTTAGTAATCATAACAGAATAAGAATAAGTTGTCCTTATGTGAATTGTTTGAATGAAAGGATATTGAATGTTTCCAAAATTAGAGAACATCTTTTGGATGATAATTTTTTTTAAAAAGTATACAACATGGACGTGACATGATAAATTATTACACTTGCCAAATATACACGAAACTTCGGAGTTTGTTGATTTCACATTAAACAATGAATTATAGGACATGATTCGAAATGTGAGAACAAAATCTTTTGATAAAGTGATTTAAAAAAATATGTCTAATAAGCAATAAATTATACTTATGTCTATCTAAACAAAAGCTTAATATACTAACTTTGCCACTATTCAAACAAAATCTTATCAAACCAAAAACATTTACATTCGTTAAAAGGAAACTTATATTAAACAATCTCTAACCACACAATTTGAGTTAGTACTAAATGTAAAGTTTGACATGATTTTACACTTAGTTTGTTTATGCATATAATCAAAATTAAACAAAGAATTTATTAAACTTGGATAATTTAATATAATCAAGTTAGGAAACTAAATTCTCATTATGAGGAATATAGTGAAATTGAAGTATATAATTTGGGTGTGTAAATGAAATTAAAATATCATAGACATGTTTCCTTATTTTGGAATTTTGAATTGTGCTTATGATTAGTTATTGACTTGAATTTTATAGTTTATTAGAAATGGAAGTCTGAATATTCCTGCGTAATAATGTAAAAGGTTAAGCATTGGTGGTAGTTTAAAATTGAGTTTTGAGTTGATTTTGTTTTGATAAATTAACCGAGCATATGTTCTAGCTTTCGTTTTAAATAATACATTTTATATTTTTATGTTAATTTTTATTAGACCTATTACTTTATAGTTAAAAGTAATAGAGAAAACTTTCTACGTTAAAAAAACATATATTTAACAAATACTTATAATAATATAATAATATTTTGAATTAAAAATAAAATAAAAATAAATAAAATGTTAATTTAAGGTGGAGCAGTGTGAAATATCATTACCCATTCTTTATTCCTCATTCCTGATAAATACCATCATTCTGCAGTCTTTTTTTCTCTGTCATCATTCTGCAATTTTTTTTTCTGTCATTGTTCATCTCTCCTTAACTACTACAACGATGATCAACGGCCAAGATATATACAACACTCTTTCAGCTCTTGTGCCACTGTATGTGCCCATGATTCTGGCCTATGGCTCGGTCCGGTGGTGGAAGATCATCACGCCGGAACAGTGCACTGGCATAAACCGCTTCGTGGCATTTTTCTCAGTTCCTTTCCTTAACTTCTATTTCCTAGCCACCAACAACCCTTACACTATAAACTTGGGATTCATAGCCGCAGACACGCTTCAGAAATTGGTGATTCTCAGTGCTCTTTTTCTATGGTCTGCCTTCATAAAAGGTGGCAGCATCGACTGGACCATCACCCTCTTCTCACTTTCCACGCTGCCCAACACGGTGGTCGTGGGTGTGCCGCTTCTAACGGCCATGTACGGAGACTCAACAACCAGCCTCATGAGTCACATTTTCGTCATGCAGGGTGTGGTCTGGTTCACGCTCATGCTGTTCTTGTATGAATACAGAAGCGCCAGAAACCTTATTTCGAAGCAGTTCCCTCAGAACGGAGGCTCCATCGCCTCCTTCACCGTTGACTCTGACGTTATCTCGCTCAGCGAGAACGAGCCTCTGCAAACTGAAGCCGAAACGGGAGAAAACGGAGAGGTTCATGTGGTGCTGAAGAGCCCTTCCTTCAACAACTCTTCTAACTGTTCATCCTCCAATCGTTCTGCAACAGATATTTTCTCCATTCGAAGATCTATGAGTTTTAACACCACACGTGATCTCCGAGACCAGGGTTCTGAAAGAGGAATGTCCAAGATCTATGAACAAAACCAAGGTTTATTTTCTTCTCAGTATTTATGGCTTCATATTAAAACAGTTAAATAAATTATCTAAAAGTTTTTATAAGTTAACTAATACTTAATTTATGAAAATATTCATTTGTTTTTTTATATCTTAAATGTTTTTGTTATGGAAGAGTTCGTCTCCATATTTCTTAATATTTAATAAAAAAAAATCAAGGAAGAAAGCCACTTTTCCTGGTGCAATAAAACATTATAGCAAAATAATTGTGAGTGATTTATATTTTCAATTACTTTTCACAGTGTTGTAATGCAAAAATATTTATTGATTTTATTGATAATCATTTTTTGTTAGAAAATTTATTTAATTTTTTTAATAAAAAATTCTATTTTTTCATCAAGACTTTGTATTTTTCTTAATTTAACAAAAAAAATTCATATACAAATAAATATGTTTTTGTGCTTTACATATTAACGTTTTTTTTCCTAAAAATTTCATCACCAATGAATTTTTTTTTTTTTTATATCTTCACTTTTTCTTTCTTCTTTATTTATCAAAATGACAAAAAATAGTTCCAAATCTCTTATTCTTAGTAAACTCTAAATTTTGTAGATATATTTGGTATTTAGTTTCTTTTAGTCTTTAGCTTTTGTAAATTTATTACTTTTGTTTGTAGTCTTTGTGAATATATTGTTATTGGTTTCAAGAATGATTTTTAACACTCTTGTCATTTCATATTAACTACTTAAAAAAGAAAAACGAGTTATGAACAAATTATTTTTCTATTACTTTTAATCCTCAATTATGTTAACATAAATGATAAATAGTAAAATCAACATTTTAAAAATTTCAACGACAAAAATCCAAAAACAATTGGAGTAAAAAAGTATAATATTTCGTGGAGAAAAACATATATATTAACTTTTTATAAACTATATGTTATTTTAGATGCAGTGAAAAATGAATTTATTGTGAATCTTAAAGCAATGGGAGACACAGAGGTTGAGAATGTGGATAGAATAAAACATCCTTTAAGCGAGGGCAAAAATGAGGTGAAAAATGAAGAAGGAGGTGCATACAGTAAAAAGCAGCAAATGCCAGCAACTAGTGTGGTAACAAGGCTTGTTCTAACCATGGTTTGGAGGAATCTAGTTAGAAACCCTAATACCTATGCTTGTGCTACTGGACTCGCATGGTCTCTCATATCATTCAGGTATTTTTAAGACTGTTTCTTCCTGCACCTCCATATCTTCTTCTCCCACCTCCATACATAACATGAAAATACATCTTTCTCCTTCTTGTGTCACCTTCATAGAGTAGTTTCCGGATTATGTAATTCGGAAACTCATTTGAAAAAAGACTTCCGGATTACATAATCCAAAAGCTAAATAAGACTTCCAGATTATGTAATCCAGAAAGTAATCATGTATATGAAAAAAGGCTACCGGATTATATAATCCGGAAGGTAATTACAAATTTAAAAAATGACTTCCAGATTACGTAATCCAAAATATTATAGAGGAGTATTTTCAAAAATTTGAAAAATTATGGAGGTGAGAGAAGAAGGTATAGAGGTGCAGGAAGAAGTTTAAAAGTAATTTGTGATACTTTTTATCGACAACAAATTAATTAGAAACAATTTGTGATATGTTTTCTCATTTTTTGTTACTTAATAAAATATCAAAAACAATAATTACCACAAGTTTATAAAAGATAATTTATTATATGGTTCCCTCTTATTGAGTTTTAGAATATTGAATCCGTTTAGGATATGATTCTTAATATGAAATTGGAAGCAAATATAATATTCAATAGTCTTACAATTATTAATTATTTATATAATAGTAAAATAAAATAAAAATATATAAAAAGATAATTGTAAAAATTGTATCACTTTTATATATTATTATTACTTGTCTTGATAAAAATGGTTGTTGTGTTTATTGGCAGGTGGAATATAAAATTTCCGTTGATGATAGATGGTTCCATTCTAATATTGGCAAAAACTGGGACAGGAACGGCCATGTTCAGTATGGGTATAGTCTTAAACATTATTAAATTTATAGATTATTATTAAATTTATGAGTTATATATTTTGACACTTGCTCTTTACCTTTACAAAAATATTAAAAAAAGTTTTAAAAAAATATAAACAAAATGTAATATATTAAAATAATTTTTAAAATGTGTAAAAAAAAATATTTTTGTAGATTCATTTATGATGGCAGTGTCATGTTCAACTATTCTCATTCTACAGATGCAATATTAAATTATTAGGCCAACATCTGCAAATTCTTTTTTTTTTTTTTCTTCCTTACACTAGCATAACCATGAAACAACACGCGGACACAAAAGCATTTAAAATTTTGGAAAAAAAGGTTAGTGTAATTTAAAATTCTTAACTATGAGGAAAAGAAAATAGGGTGAATTTAAAATTAAAAAGATAATGTACTTAATTTTTTTTAAACATGCGATTTAACTATCCATTGTCATAAACCATATATATATTAATAACTTTAAAATAATAGTAACTAAAATTTGACACCTTTTAAGATTTACCGCGTATATAAATCTCTTTGTATACTTAGTTTTTAATAATTTTATAATGAGGTTGAAGAGTAAAAATTATTTAACAATTATTGTTAGGTATTTCACATTTTATGAGTTAAATTAAAAATTCATTTTTATAAATAAGTTATTTAGAGTGTATTATATTCAGAAGTTTTTAGCTAATAAGATCATTTATTATTGGACCATTCATTATATAATTTCACACACAAATTAACATCTTATTTTTAAAAAATTATATTAAAAATCAATAATAAAATTGAATTAAACTTAAAATAAATACTAACAATTTTTTAATATACTAAAAGAAATTACAAAAATATTTTTTTTCTTATCCTATAAAAGAAACTTAATATTTATAATTTGTTAACATTTGTGATTATTGTTGTTTTGTGTATTGATATATTTAGTGGGTTGGCATAGGTTTATTCATCGCATTACAAACCAAAATCGTAGCTTGTGGAAACACTTGGGCAACAGTATCTATGGTGGCTCGATTCGTGGTTGGTCCAACAGCGATTGCTATAGCCGCCATAGCCATCGGTGTCCGAGGAGATCTTTTACGAATTGCCATTGTTCAAGTAAGCCAAAAATTGGAAAATATTACTTTTGTTTTTTTTAAGAATATGATACACTCAAATCTTAATATTTTTTTATTCCATTAACTCCTTTGAATTTATTATTTAATTATCAATAACAAGTTTTCACTTATTTTTACACATTTCAATTCCCAATTTTATATATATTAAAAATCATATAATCTATGAGACTCGAACACTTCTTTTAAATGGCGTGTCCATATCAGACACATGTATCGGTGTCGATATTTTTACGACACTCGTAGGATACTTATCGGTGAAGTGTTCAATTCAAAAAATATTTGTTGGATTTCTGAAAATTCTAACACGGTTCTAATACAATTTTAAAAATGATAAATACAGTAATTTTTTAAAATCTCAAATTTATTGTATAAATTTTTATTATAATTATAAAAATAAGGAACAAATTCTTTTGAATTAGTCATGAAAAACATTTTTATGCTTTCAAAAAAATCTGAAACATACTTGTGCACATAAATATTTATATTTAAGTTATATAATTCATAATTATATAATATATAGATTTGTATTTTCGTATTTTACATTTTAAAAATTATAAGTATATCTGTATCTGTGTTTGTGTCATGTGTCTGCTCGGAAATAACCATTTATAATTTTGCAGGCTGCTCTTCCCCAATCTGTCCTCTCTTTTGTATATGCCAAAGAGTACAATCACCACACAGACATAATAAGCACTGCGTAAGAGCCTATATTTTTAAATTTATAGCTATTTTACAAAACTATTTTGTGCCTTATGAATACAACAAATGAAACATAAATTCTTAAGAGAATTTTGTAAATTGGCAGGGTTATATTTGGAACGGTGATTTCGTTGCCCGTTACAATATTATACTACGTGCTGCTTGGACTCAATTAACTCCTTTTTTGGAAGCAACAGAAGAAGAAAATAAAAGTGGGTATATTACAGTAAAAATTTCATACATATCATTTTTACTTAGCATCTCAAGTTTACCATAATGTTGCACTTAAGTGACAATTTTTGACAAAAAATCATGTCCTAGAAATTCACACTAAAAACAATTTCACGAAACGACACATAATTATTTTCTTCAAGTAATTTTCTAACAGTTAAAGTTTTCCTACACTAAGGATTATGTGTTACCTATGTGATTGTGTCAAGATTATATATATATATATATATATATATATATATATATATATTAACATATGTCGTAAGATAATCATTAAATAATTTTTATTTTATTTTTGTTGCATAATGATGTATGAAAGTTTTTATAAAAAAAAAAATCATTAAATAAAAATTAATTTACAAGACTAAAATAATTAATTATTATATTAATTAAATTAGAGATTATTTTATAAATTAAAAAATTATTAGTATCTAATATAGTTTTTATTATTAATAAAAAAATTATAAAGTAATTTTTAAATTAGTATCTAACCATTAGTTACCAAGATTTTAATCACTAACTATCTTATATTATAAATTAGTCTTGATCAATTTTCATAGACTAATTTAGAATATTAAAAATATTAATAGCTGAAACATGAATAGTTAATTTAGATGCTAATTTAAAAATTATTTTATAAATTTTTATTAATAATAGAAACCAGTTTAAATATTAATAATTTTTTAAATTTTAGAATAGTATCTAAATTAGTTAGTAAATAATTATTTTTTTACCTCTTTAAATTTGATTACTTTAATATCAACATATAGGATTTGGATTCACAATTTAGACTCCTGTTTAAAAATATTTAATCATTTATTGTATTTATTAATTAATACTCATTGTTAAAGTAAAAATTAACTAATGTATCATTCTTTTAAAATAGACTTATATGTTTTATTCATAATTTTTTAACATAAAATAAATATTTTTGCAATTATTTTTTTTATCAATAAAAAATAAATAAAAATAAAAGAAATATTTGAAGAATACTAGCATAGAACTAAATATTTGAGTATTTTTGCCATTATTATATGAAGCAAATATTGCATCTCTATGAGGAACTTTGAAATGTTGGAAAAATGTGAATTTAAGGGGCTAATTGTAACTAAAAGTTTTGCTCCACACACCTAAAATTGAGATTTGCTTTTTTGTATTTTTGTCAACTATATAATAATTTTATGCATTTAATTATGTACTATTGGATAAATTGTTTTTTTTTTCGTTTAATTTATGTGTTTGTACCTTCTAAGTTCTAATATTTTTTTTTTTCTTGTAGTTCCTTGTTAAAGGTTTAGATTCACCGGCAAAAGCAAAATGTTCTTCCTCTACAATAGACACGAACCACAAAATCATGGATAATCATACTTTCTTGCTTAGGTACTCCTAGGATTTATTTTATCAAACAACAATTCTTAATATTTCATGTTTTTATATTTGGTATAATTGTGTTTCATTAAATATTTAGATTTAGAAGAATTTTGGTGTTATTCACTTCGAAAGTTATGAATGATATTTTAATTTTCTGTTGTTCCAAATGATTTATAATTTTTTTTTATGATTGTCAGTTCCCTATTTCATTAAAATAAAATAAAAATCAATCAGAAAACCACATAATTATAAATCATTGTGGACAAGTGAAAATTTTAATTAAAAATTACAAAAATGATATTTTAAAAGATTTTAAAATTGAAGGAAAAAAACTGGTAAAACAAACATGTTGAATATCTGCACTAGAAGTAACTAAAAAATCAAATGAAATTGAGATTTTGTTGAAGTCCAAATTTATTCAAACGTCAAGGTATCTTGATTGGATTTCTAACTACTAATCCAAATAGTCATATGATAAAATCCAATCAGACCATTCATTTTTTTTATGATAATAAATATAAAATGTAACTTGTTTAAAATGAATTTATTATCTAAACACTTTAATGCCACAAAACAGGAATTTCATCATTATATGTCTCAAATTTAGTGATTGAAATTTATTTAATTTAATTAATTATTTCAATTAGCAACTGAAAACTGTGTTTTTTATCTTCTTTTACTAGCTACCGATCTTTCCATAAAAAATGGGTTGCTAATTTGGTCACTTGGGATTATTGTAACACTTCAGAAAATACATCTAACTATTACAATACAAGTTCTATTAATTTCTATTACAAGATTATGACTTATAGAAATAGAAATATTAATAATATAAGATTTAAAACTACATCCCAAAGCCCTCCAGACCCTCCGACACCTATATGATCATCTGCTCGTGTACGTAGTACAATCATCGCAGTTTACAACACAACAAGAAAAACAAGGGTACGCTAATGAAAATAATTTTCATAATATATTTAATTCAGTAAAAAAGAACCGATCAAACTAATCATTTATAAACATTTCTTTAAATGTTGTCAGATAAAATTTCAATATCAATTTCATCATTCATATAGACCACACATGAATCTATTTTCAATTACAATTATTGGATTTCATTTCAATCTCATCGTCTTCCGGAAGACTCATTAAGTATGCCCCTACCAAAGATTAACACCTGATCCAAAGATTACCAGCGAATCCAATAGAAAGGATCAGGGTAAGTTCTGTTGGAGATGGTTGAAGCTCATCTCTACCTTGCATTGGTGTGTTTGATGTAGTCTTTAGCTAGTTTGCTTTGAAGGTTGCAATGTGTCTTAGATGATTCTATATTTTAGGCTTGTGTGTATTCAAGGTTGCCTTTTGCTGCATGACTCATCCTAGATGCCAAATCAAGGTAGTAAGATCAAGCTCATGATGTGGTTAAATGGTTTTGGAAAAGCTTTTTAAAGTTTTCTTAAAAGGTTTGGTTCAGTACAAAAATAAATCTGTTTTCTTGAGAAACAATAGGTTTATTTTTGCTCTGTTGAAAGGCTTTTCGAAATTCTGTTAGGGCACCAAAGGTAAAGTGGTTAGAAACTGTTCTCTATAAAATAAAATGCCCTTCTCGCGTGAAAGGATGCTGAACAATCACAGTTTTGACAGAGATACAACATTTCGTGTGTGAAAAAGAGAATTGAAAAGGTTTTGCAAAGGTTTTTCAAAAGAGAAATACATGTGAGCTTGTTCTTGAAGAACCTTGTGCTGGTTGAAGGTGTTGATACTGTCTTGGAGCAAATAGAACAACTGGTTTATGTTCTTGCAACAC
>Ga0123342_1009515_pt1 | contig 11605 bp, 6 predicted proteins | sample Turbeawhitnodule_FD_89960 | JGI IMG/M metagenome (GOLD analysis project Ga0123342, IMG submission 89960) | Root nodule microbial communities of legume samples collected from Mexico - Turtle bean Mexico white nodule | ecosystem: Host-associated > Plants > Roots > Nodule | place: Mexico: Nepantla... | reverse complement strand
TCACTGTCCTATAATTTTGGAATTGTTATTTTCCATAAACAGCAAAATATATAAATCAGTTATGCTACAATACATCAATGATCGTTCACAACAAATTATTGATATTGATTTTAGAAATAGATAGTCCATCAGATAAGTATTCCAGTTGTGTAATGGTTATACAACTGATTATAAGACTCTAAAGAATTGATTGATTTTATATAACATCTGGTTGCAGCACCAAAACAAACCCTTTGGAATCAAGGCTACCGCATATTAACACTCAGAAGATCAAAATCAGACTTTTAAAAGAACGAAAATGAGAAGTGTTTTAGATCTTCATTATATCAAAAGTCTTTCCAGTGATGTTGTACAAAGAAAATAAATTAGCAGCAAACAGTAGAGAGAAAAAACACAGAACCCACCATAAGCCATGGCATACTTTGGCCGTGTCTGAAGAGCATGTTGATAACATGCAATAGCTTCTTGAGACATCCCTAAAGCCTGATATAGGGAAAAAAAGAAAATTTTCAAGTTCCAACAAGTACTAATCCAATTCAACCAATCATGCTTAAGACCATACCTTGTAGACATTCCCAAGGTTCAGATATGCATCAGGGAAGGAAGGTTTTAATTTAACTGCTTCCTGAAAAAGAACATATAAATTATAGTGACAGAAATGTCTGGGAAGCATCAGAGGCAATTCTAAATGTAAATACATCAGAACCTCACGAGCATTAAGCAAAAAAACACAAATTTAAAAAAGATAAAAGCACAGAGCGTATCTATGATATAGCAAAACTTCCAGTAAGTAAGCACCATTTAATGATGAGAAATGAAGCATCACAAGCAAACTCAACAAAATTAATAAGACAATATATGCTCCACTAACTTCTATCAAGAGTTCAAGAATTCCACAAGAAATGTAGAAAAGAGACATACCTTGTAATACTCAACGGCTCTGTTGAAATCACCAGACTCCATGAACAGACCAGCAAGATTTGACCATGCAATAGCAAAGGTGGGTTGAATGCCCAATGCCTCAAGATAACAACTGTAGGCCTGCAAAAAATGTTAGATTCTGACTATTTGCAGTCTTGGAGATGGAAGTTACAACAAGAACCATCATCTGAGTCGGACGCTTGAAGACAACAACTTGATATCTGTATAGAACCGTGGATTTGAACACAGTTCCACGCACGAATTATTTAAATCAGTATCTAAAATGAAAAAAAAAAGATTTAGGGTACAAAATACTAAGCATTGAAGGAGCGTTCCATGCTTCCAGGCCAGCACACAGCTATTTTTACTAATTTTATCTGGCTAGACAGAAAATGGAAGATGATGATGACCCGAATAATAACCAATGCTGTCACCCTTTCTAGGGAATCCAGTAGATAATCACCTAACCAAGAAGAAATATTAGGGTAAAGAAACTACAATAGCTTTGACAGTAAGATGTGGATGCGGTACACCCAGACCTGGGTAACTGGTATAGTGGCAGAAGAGGTCTTAAAAAATCAAATCTCTCAGACTAATCCAACGAGATCGCGAATCACTGATACTTTGTAATCAAGTAGGGTATCATCTAAAACTAGGAAGCTCAATTTCTCTTTAGAGAGAAACTGCACTTGCTACAAATTGGAAGGAAGTGGTACAATATATCCAATTTCAAATATGTTCCACTGTGGATCAAGAAAAGACTTTATCTCCTATGAGATATGAAGTGATAGTTCATAAACCAATTGGTTGTAGAAAACCTCAAAACTCAAGAACACTATTTAAATAATATCCAATGTTAGGACTTACTTCTTGCACCAAGCCTTGAGCTTTCATTAAATTACCCAAGTTGCTATGGGCATCAACCTGTAGTGCAAAAGAAAGCAATCACATAAACCACATGATAAAACAGTGCAGAAGGAAAGAGTAAAAGGTTAAACTCTATGCTTTCTAAATAACTACTTAGCATGAAAAGCTACTGAACATCAAAAAAGGCAAAAAATACCATTAAAGGATTTATAGCAAGTGCTTGACGACAGCACTGCGCTGCTTCACTGAGTCTTCCTTTTCGCATGTATGCACTAGCTAGATTTGACCATGCATCAGCAAAATTGGGACGGAGCTACAACAACAAAATCAAGAGGCAACTGGTTAAAAAAACTAATCGTAAGGAACAATGGCATCAAATGAGGGGGGGAATACTAAACTATTACAATGATTGTCTTTAACAAAAAAAATATATAAAATTAAGGTAGCAAGCCAAAAATAATCAATTGTATTAATATAAGATATGTCACTACCAAAAATCTGATTTCTAGTTGCTGAACAAAAATGACGGGGATTTTATTAAGAAACACGGGTACAGAACTACCACAATTGAGGTCGTAAATTCGTAATAAAAACAAAACAAAACAATACAAACTATAGTTATTAGCCAAGAATTGCATGCAGACCTGAATTGCAATCAAATAGTAGCGAATTATAAGGTCAAAACAATACAAACTATAGTTATTAGTCGAGAATTGCATGCAGACCTCAATTGCAATCAAATAGTAGCGAATTGCAAGGTCAATGTTTCCTTTCTCCTGCACAAAAATGAAGCTCTGTTTATTCTGGAAAAAGCATGAAATCTGCCAACTGCAGACAGAGTAGTATAGAGAATTCCATCACCGTAATCATGGATTAGCTTACTTACCTTCCAGGCATTAGCCATGTTACCGTAACACTCAGCAAAGTGCGGCTCAATCCTCAGTGCTTCTTCATTTTTTGCAACACACATATCAAAATCATGCAACTGCGGGCAAATAGTAGCATTAGTTCAGAATGCAGTACAAAAGGAACAAGAAATCAGCACCGAGAATTATAAAAAAATCATCCAACAAATGACAGACAACGGAACGACAATGCAAGAAGAACAAACCTGATAATAAATTGCACCCAGCAATAGTAAGTTGTCAGTACGGAGCGGATTTCTCTCGTAGACAGTATTGCTGTGTTCTAGGGCTTGCTTATAATTGCCACTCTTGTACATTTGATGTGCAAGAGATAAGTGCATATCTTCTTCGACTGCGTCAAGGTGAATTTTTCCAAATAATCAGACAAAATATTTCACGGAAGCATGGAAGCGATTCAATAGTAAAACTTGTGACTTTTCTCCAAGCACTCACAATTACCAACTAAAAAACGAAATGGCAACAACAAAGGAAATAAAACATTGAAAAATACAATACAAACTACTCCCTATTATAAGTCCACTATCAAACCCCTAATGATGATGTAGATAAAGCGAGAACAAAAATCAAATGTACAAGTGTAAAACCTCCTGAAGAATCCGATTCCAGCTGAATTAACTACATCAATAACAACCATGAAAATGAAGCACGGAAGCAAAAATACAAACCCAAAACATAGTGCAAGACGGGGTAAAAAGTGTCAAAACAAAATCAATAACGAGCTGGATAGGGAGTGAATAGAGATTAAATAAATAATTAAAATTCAACAAACCTTCGGTAGAATCATGACCGCGTAACGGTAAAAGAGTGAGCGACGCGGGCTCCTGCTTGACGGAGAAGGGCTCGACGTGATCCCCGGTGAACTGCGGGCGAGAAGTGTCGGCGGGACCAGGAAGCTGCGGCTGGTGGTGGTAGTGGTGGCGGCTGGGGTGGTGGTGGTCTCCCTGCACGGAGATCATGGTTCCGGCGTAGAGAGACGGCGAAAACGATGAGTCGAATCAGAGGTCACCGTAGAAGACGATCATGAAAAAGAGTGGGATCAGAACGAGATCGCTTGAGATGAAGTGGCGGAGAAAGAAGATTGCTCGAAAAATCCAACCCTATGTGAGAAATTTCTCGAGTATTTCTTCTTCTTTCTCTCTTCTCGGGGCTTCGTTCCTGTTGAAAGTGGAAATGATGACACGGCGGAGAAGTGTTTAATAGGTGATGAGGATCTCTCTGTGGACTGATCTGGGACGTTGATGTGAGACAGCAAATGAAGGCCACCGTTGGTAAAGGCAGATTTCATTATTCTTCGACACGTAAGTGCTCGTATTTATTGTTATGTAATAATTCTATTATGTAATAATTCTATTATATTTTTCCTCCGACATACCATGATGCATTTTCACAACTTTTCCTTGCTTTTTCTAAATAACAAACAGAGTAATATTAATTGTGGATAGACATTAACATTTATATATGTATGAATGGAAATAATATTATTGGAAAATAATATTTGATTAATCAATATTGTGTTCAGAGTTCATGGTAAAAAGAAACATGTCTGTTAATTTCATCACAGAAGCGAATGAGTTTATGCAGAAATTATTTCATCATGTTCTAACATCATAAACTACCTTTCAAAACATAATTAATGTGATGTTTTCGAACATATACGATTAGTAGCATTGTTTTCTATTTATTTTCTTCTACATTTTTCTTCAATTTCTCACAAAGCTAACACACTTCTCTGTATAGGAAAAATAAATAAAAATATGTACATTAACATTAATCATTTGTCAATTTAGTATAAATTTTCCTATCATATCATAATGAGAATGAAATAAAAAATAAAATACATGAAACTCAAGATAGAAGAATTTGAAGTGAAACACACACAAAAAAAGTGATTAAATATTTAAATATAGAAAAGAATAATTCCTTTCAATTTCATTTATGGAATATAAAGAAAAACATATTTCTTTCTTCCACGTTATTCTTATTTTTCTTATTTTAAAATAAAATATAGATATGCTAAATAGTCTATTATCTAACACTATATCTACATCTGGTTGTTGATAAGTGTAGTTAGTGGTATTACCGAATAGTAAATAATAAATAATATATAATGAAATATCATAAATCATAATTAAGATATTATTGAGTTATATTGAATTTAATCTATTTCTTTCTATCATTATAAATCCAATACAATTAATATAAATAAAAGAATATCTTTAGTTAATTAATATATATAAAAAAATATAATTTATATTTACAAATTGAATTTGAATTGACTTAAGCGTTAAAAAGTAGTTACTCAATTCATACATGACATTTATGAGATTGTACTAAGAAGTCGAAAACGATGACCAATAATCGAATATTCATAAAAAAAATCTAACCTTTTAAAAATAATGTGTTATATTTAAGATTCAATATATTAGGATAAAATTTACCAACATAAAATAATAAAATAATTGTAGTTGAAATGATATGAGATTCAATGTTCAACAAATAAAAATATTGTTTTTAAAACATAAATAAGTCAAATATTTCATCTTATAATATGTTCCAAAGATTCTTTAAAACTTGATAAATCATCTAGGAGAATAGATATGAAATGAATGTTTTCATAATTTATGATTGATGTATTTTATTGTTCTATGTTACACTAAATTGAACTATTAATATCATATTCATTATTTAATGATTAAATTGGTTAATTAAGATGAAAAGGCATATAATATACATGAGTAAAAGATGCAGATAAATTACACATTACAACAATATATAGTAGCTCGAGTTTCCAACTTCAACTTAAAAAAAAAATATTTTATCATATCAAGATAAAAAAATTAATATTTTATCATATCAAGATATACATGAAAATGTTTTATTGGCATTAGAAGAAAGAAAGTAAGGAAAAAGAAGGAAAAGTCAAAATTGTTTGAATAAATAATATAAATAGAAATAAAAAAAAGTTAAATATATTTATTTATTATTACATTTTTATTTCTCATTTTATGTTCTTATGTTTTCTTTTCCCGCTTTTAATTTTTTTCTTTGAAAAAAAAATGTAAATGATGGTTAAAAGTGCACAAATATTTTATTTTTCTCTTTACATCAAAAGTTAAAGGTTAGATACTTTGGTTTATTTAAATTTAATTCTACACCACTTTATTTTTATTCATTATTTTTCTTCAACAGTCAGTTGTTTAATCATGTTTTGAGACTATTTAACATGATTTGAACTTTGTATAAACGTCTAATTAAGATACCTTTTTTATGGAATAAAAGACACTATTTTGGTCCAAAAAAGTGTTTGCTTCTGTTTTTCCTTCTACTGTTAGCATTCCAAAGCATCTCGGAACACCTTGTTACTAAATTGTATGTGTCATAATGTTGTTGCTTTTTATTTTATCTTATCTTATTTAATCTTAATCTTAATCTTAATCATAATTTTAATATACACATATATATATATATAAGTATTATAAACAAGAATAAATTAGTGTATTTACTTACTATTTCCTATGTAAAATGACGTTGTCAGTAATTATAATAATAAATGAATAATCTGCATATTTCCTTTCTTTCGAGACAAAATATCATTTCAATAAAATTATTCTTATTGTGAGTTATCAGTACTTCATTCAGTTTAAATGTTTATAAACGATATTAGAATTTAAATGAGTAATTTTGTAGTTAAGTCACAATTTAAAACTATTTATATTAAAAAGTTCAAATTAAGTATTTGTGTACATCTATACATCTACACGTTTTTTTTTTTTAATTATGAAAGTTTGATAATTTGATGAAAACCATTCTTACTTATGTATAACTATAATATTAATACGAATTATTCATCAAACTTAAATTACTTAGTTTAATAATAAGCTAGATTCTCTATTGATTTGTTGCTTTCTAATTTATATGAATTTTTATATTTTAAAATATATTAAAAATATATCTAAAGACATAAAAAATAGATAACAATATGGAATTCTAGTGGAATCAATGATAATGGTCGGTAATAATAATAACAAAACAATAATTATGTATTAATAATAAAAATAAAATAATAAAATTATTGTAAATAACATAAATTATCTCTTAATATCAAGTAAGTTAAGTCATAATCAAATTTCTTAATATCAAGTAAGTTAAGTTATAATTAAATTATGAATTTAAATTCTTAAGTTGTTTAATAGAAAGAGTTATACTTTAGTTATATAGATATAATTTAATCTAATAGTCGCTTGATTTAATAATTAATATTAAAGTCAATCTTACCGAAACAATATAATTAGTGAATTTTTTATTACAAATGTAAACTTTAATTTAATGTAAGTGATCAAACGAAAATATATAATATAACTTATTTAATGAAAAAATATTTAATAATAATTATATGTAGTGTTGTGACACTAAACACTAAATGTGAATTATATAACTTATTTTTAATATTTTTAAAAAAATATTTGGTCGTGAGAATATAATATTATTATGCAACAAAGAAAAATAAAATTATTATTATGCAACTGAATATTGAGTATGTTAAGTAAACTGAAAAAATACAATATTATAATGCAACATTATGTTAATTTTTTTTGTCTAAAATAGCTTATTTCTATTATTTTACTTTAAGAATATATTATCTAGATAATTACTCAAACATCACGGTCTAAAGTTAATCAAATTCTGAATATGATTGGATAAATTTGGCCAGAATACCAACTAGAATTAGATTTTCGGACTGAGTTGTGAGCTGGTTTTTCTTTCTTTAATTTTTTTTTTATTTAAAAATGAAAGAAGAAAATTTATAATTTTGTACTTTTAAAAAGTAATTATGTTAAAAAGTAATTGGTTTGATATTTTTTTAAATTTTATTTAGAAAAATATTTTTTGAGAATATAATAATTAAAAAATTAATTATTTAAATATTTATAAAAACATATATATTAAACAATAATTATTTAGAAAAGATATGTAAATAAAGAAAAAATAAAATTAACAGTTATAAATTTTGAAATAATTTAAATTTCTTAGGAAAAAGTGGAAAGAAAGAATTTAAAAAATAGTGTAAATTGTTTCATATAACTTAAATTTTTTATTTGTGAATAATAAATACAATAATTAAAATATTTATGAATGTAATAAATATTTTTATAAATAATTATTGGAAGAAAAATAATAATTTGTAAAAATATTTTTCTTATAAAGAAAACTATTATCCTTTTTTATATCCTATTGTTACCATCATATTTGTTTTCGCCGGTTGACTCTCCCACCGGTTGACTAGGTTGAACGCCTCCTCCTGGACTACCTCTTTAGGAATCAGGCTCACGTATCTCCCTGGGTGGCTTTGTTGGGACAGAGAGCACCATACCTGTTGATTACACTCCGACGATCAAGTCAGCTAGGGTTCACCAAAAGTAAACAATTTTCAGTTTAGTATGCAAAAAACAACGTCCCTTTACTTGAAGACCTACTCTCCTTTTATCACTGCACATGCAACATGTAACAACTTTCCCTGGAGATAAGCAAATCTTAACTTAAAATAATCATATTAAACTTTTATATCTAAGAGAAAAGAGAATTGCTTTGAAGACTACTATAGAACATGATACAAGTGAGGAAGAAGAGAATCCTAAACATGATGAGACCTTGAGTCTGCTCACTAGAAAATTCAGCAAATTTCTTAAAGGAAGAATCGAGACAAAACTCAACAAAGAAAAAGGTACTCAAAATCCAATGACTCAAACTCTTCTAGTTATACGTGCTTTGGTTGTGGTAAACCAGGTCACATAAAAATTGATTGTCCAAACAATCAAAACAAAGAAAAACCAGCAAGCAAGAAGAGTGAAAGGGGCAAAGGAAAAAGATCATATATCTCTTAGGAGGAAAATGAAGTATCCTCAACAAGTGACTCCTCAACTGGAAGTGAAGAAGCAAATATGTGCTTCATGGTGAATGATGAAGGATCAATCTCTGATTTGGTGAGTGACTTTTCCACTGATTCTGAAAGTTATGATCAATTGTTAATTGCCTTTAAGGAAACACATGATGAAGCAAACAGATTGGTTGTCATATGTAACAAACTGAACAAAGTAAACAGGGTACTTGAACCTAAGGTTAAGTCACTTGAGGAAAAATTACATAAAGCTAAAACTGATTTGGTTAGTCTTGAGTTGACATGTTTGCATGCATCTATAAAAACCTGTGAAAATTGTAAGAAGCTGGAAAAACAAGTTGAATATTTGCTGAAAACCTTATCAAATTTCACCAAAGGTAGAGAAAATATTGAAACATTGTTGGGATCTCAAAATGTTGTTTTTAATAAAAATGGGCTAGGATATAATCCTGGAATAAAGAACAATGTGAAAAAGTTGTCCAATTTTTTTGTTCCTTCCAAAATAGGTTTTTCTTCTTTTAACAGTTCAAATACAATGCATACTGCATCTTGCTTTTACTGTATGAAATATGTACATATCTCTAGAACATGTAAAGTTATAAGGTACCTTGTTCCTAAAGGATTGCCAAATGGCTTCCTAAGGAAAGGTATTAATCATGTTGGACCCTAGACTAAAAAGGGGTACCATATGTGTTAAATCTGTTTTGCAGAGAAACAGCAGGAAAAACCAGTGGTACTTGGATAGCGGATGTTCAAAGCATATGACTGGTGATTTGGCTCAATTCACAAATCTGAAACTTAAAGCTGAGGGGCATGTCACATATGGAGACAACAATAGAGGAAAAATTCTTGGAAGAGGAAATGTTGGTACTGAAGATTCAATCACAATTGAGAATGTCTTATACGTGGAAGGACTAAAGCATAGTCTTCTAAGTATTAGTCAACTGTGTGACAAGGGCTACAAGGTTAATTTTGAAGCCAACACCTGTACAATTTCAAATGAAACCTATGGTAAGGTGTTGTTCACAGGTAGAAGGGTAAACAACATTTATCTCTTAGATATTATGAATAGTTGCTCTGAAAATGAATGTTTGCTATCAAAATGTGACGTCTTGGCTGTGGCACAGGAGGTTAGCACATATCCATACAAATCACATGAATAAGTTGAAGTCTAAGGATCTTGTTCCTGGTTTACCAAATATAAAGTTTCAAAATAACAGATTGTGTGATGCATGTGTAAAGGGTAAACAAATAAGAACTTCTTTTAAAACAAAGGATGTGGTTTCTACAAATAAAGCTTTGAATGTTCTGCATATGGATTTGTTTGGACTTTCTAGGACTGCTAGTTTAGTTGGAAACTTATATGCTTTGGTAATTGTTGATGATTTCTCAAGATATACATGGACTCTCTTTCTTGCTTCTAAAAATGATGCATATAAAGCTTTTAAGAAACTGGCTAAGGTTCTGAATAATGAAAATGAAAATAACATAAAACAGACTTGTAGTGATCATGGGGGAGAGTTTCAAAATGCAAAGTTTGATAGGTTTTGTAAAAAACATGGGATCATACATAGTTATTCTGCTCCTAGGACACCCCAACAAAATGTTGTAGTTAAAAGGAATAATAGATCACTAGAGGAGTTAGCTAGGACCATGTTAAATGAATCTAATCTACCTAAATATTTCTGGGCAGATGCAGTATACACTGCTTTTTATCTGCTTAACAGAACTTTGATTAAACCTATTCTTAAGAAAACTCCCTATGAACTGTATAAAGGTAGGAAGCCTAGCATTAGTCATCTTAGGGTCTTTGGTTGCAAATGCTTTATTTTGAATAATGGGAAAGATAATATGGGAAAATTTTATCCTAAATCTGATGAAGGGATACATATTGGATATGCTATTAATGGACATGCTTACAGGGTGTATAACAAAAGATTGCTTACTGTGGAAGAATCTATTCATGTGGTACTGAATTTCAATTGGCAGATTTGTTTACTAAACCTCTTGCTAAAGATAGGTTTTACTTTCTATTAAACGAATTGGGTATCATTAACTTAAATTGTCCACTGATAAGTGTCTAATTTCAGTAATATTTCATATTAAAATATAGGCACTTATCATGATTTATTGCTAAGTTACATATAAAATAATCCATAATTTATGAATTTATACCTTTTTACATTTTTTATGAGCTTTATTTGAATAAGAGCATTTGATTCCGAAATTTGGTGTTAATTGCATATTTTTAGGGATGATTAAAGATTTGGAGTAAAGGAGAATAATTTGAGCTAAAGAAAGATGGAAGGTCCTAGAATGGAAAAAGATGTCAAGAAAGATTGGGCATTTTTTTATGTTTTATCACTTAGGTCATTAGCGCGACACAGGAAGCGACCTAACCCTAGAAAACTAGGATAAATAGAGGACTAGAGGCTCAACCCTAGTGTGTCAGATTGAGAGGAAAACACCATAGAGTGAATGGTAACCCAATTGGGAGAATGGAAGGTGCTAAAAGTATGCGTGGCTAATTCTACCATTTGGGATTAGGAGTAATATGCTCGAACTCTTATATATTGAGGTGATATCTTATATATTAATACTCATTTCTTGATTGATTATTGGTATTGTTGTTTTACTTTTAACTTTCTGTGACAAATTGAGAATCTTAAATATGATCGGGAGGTATTTTTAGGGTTCAGACCTAAACAACAATACTTAACATATTTGAGTGCTAGGAATAGACTTGAAATGTTAATTTCTATTAAATGTCTGAGCTTCGTTCTAAGTTGTTCTTATAATTATGCGAGAGATCGATAATTAGGGGACGTTCTTAAGGATTTTATATGCAAGGAATCAATATAGATGATTTTTATACGGGCATCAATTTCAATCAAAGAACTTAATATTGACATGCTAATCAAAATACATGAGAGTGAGAGAGATGAAACCTAATCCCTATTTTTCCAACTTGAAACAACCAATTCTTTGTCTGTTT
>Ga0123342_1009514_pt1 | contig 11608 bp, 9 predicted proteins | sample Turbeawhitnodule_FD_89960 | JGI IMG/M metagenome (GOLD analysis project Ga0123342, IMG submission 89960) | Root nodule microbial communities of legume samples collected from Mexico - Turtle bean Mexico white nodule | ecosystem: Host-associated > Plants > Roots > Nodule | place: Mexico: Nepantla... | reverse complement strand
ACCTGAGAACAAACACTCTCCATATTCAACAAGAAATTTTCTGGAGAAGTTTCAACCGCTGGAATACTGGTTCTCCTAACCCACTGTCGTCTAGGAACCTCAGCTGAAGCACAACCCGTGCTCTCACTACCACAAGTACCTCTGACTAGTCTACCTGAACCTTTCCATGCTCGTTCATCCTGAATCTGACCTGTGGCTCTGGGTTTCTCTCTTGTAAAGACAACTCTCTTCTGCCCACGAGATTTTGTGAACCGGACTTTGTTTATCTTCTAAACTGGGATGGTCACTCCCTCAGACACGGTAATCTGACTATTTACAACGAACCTCTCTTTCTTTCGCAGGCCATGACAATATTTCCCTTGACGACCTTCCACTGTTGATTTTCGAACTTCACTTCATGTCCCTGTTCGTCCAATTGCTTAACAAAAATCAAACTTTTTCTCAAGCTTGGAACAACTCTGATATCCTTCAAAGTCCAAAAACCAACTGGTGTCTTCAACACTATGTCACCCATGCCTGTAACATCAAGAGTTTTGTTGTCCACTAGTCTTACCTTTCCAAAGTCTCCAATAACTAGATTCTGCAATGCTTCAGAATCCATGACCCAGGAATCCACACTGCTATCCGCGCAACAGACTAAAAGGTCCTCGTTCGCGAAGTCTCCTGCAATGTTGACTTATTTATCATTTGGGCATTGATTCCTGAAATGCCCCACCTCCTTGCAGTTCCACATGTTACACTTGAGCAATCCCGAGTCTTTGACTGACTCTTTCTTTTGTTCTTGCTCCCACTATCTCTGATATTTCTCTTACCTCTGATGACATATAGCGATTCACTAGATAATTCCCCAAAACTCCTTCTTCGGACATCCTCACCAAGAATGAGATCACAAATCTTTTCAAAAGTGAATCCATCGGATCCTGCTAAACTGGTAACTAATGTAACCATTCTGGACCAATTGTCAAGCAAAGACAATAGCAGTAGTAAAGCTTGAACTTCATCATCAAACTTAATGCCCACTGACGTAAGTCTGGCTAAGATCATATTGATGTGCTCAGTAACTGAACTCGCAAATCCTCTTCCACCAACTGAAATTTGTACCATCAAATTTTTAATTCAGAACTTCCCGTCTTCTGTCATCTCAAACGACTAGTCGAGATACTCGGTACAACTAATTTCAGATCTTGGCAATCTTTTTTTTTTTAAATCAAGATCACAAAAATTGCACCACCCAAAATCACTCATCAACAGACCTGGTCGCAGTCCCCATTGCACTGGCGCTCCGCACCACCACCGTCGCTGGTCACTGTTGTTGTGAAGCAGATCTGGGAAACCCTAAGCCTTAGGACGTTGTTGCAGCCCCTGCAAAACCTTAGCTTTGGGATGTCGTTGCCGCCTCTGTGAAACCCTAGGTTTAGGACACTGTTGTCGCCTCTGCGAAACCCTAACTTTGGGACGCTACTGCAGCCGCAATTTTCACGTCTCGTCGATTAATTTCTGCTGATCGGATCTCTAGTGTGTAAACGAACCAAAGCTCTTGATACCACTTGATGGGAAAAACGCACGCGGAAACAACACACATGATCACAAATCAATTGTAGAAAAATAAACGACACAAGATTTAACGTGGTTCGGTCGCCAACTACAACCTACATCCACACGAGCAACTATTAGGTTTTCATTATGTCCTGATGCACACCAATTACAAGTACAATGATCTCTTTAAATAGAGATAATAAAGGGACACAATGATTAAGCCCACTCACTAAAACATGGTGTCTACTCAGCCCAACCCAATTGGTCTTGGCTTCATACCCAACAGATAGGTGGGCTAGAATAAAAAGGCTTTTTGTGTCAGGGAGTAGACAAAGAAAGCAATTTAAGAGATCTCAATATAAATTTTTATTTTATTTCATAACAAATCTCTTAGACAGATGTACATTCCCTACATCATATAATAAGCATATGGATATTTATTTAAGTATGTTGTTCACCATACCAATGTTGGATTGAACACTTACCACTAGGTAAAAAGTTATAGCTTTTAGTCAGGGCTAAACTCTTTCTACATAAGAGTGTAACAACCTAAGCACCACAATTCAATTGTGACTTGCACTTGGTCTCCTCCACATGACAATTGATATCACCTACAACAATCTCCCATCAACAAATGTCCCACTAGGAATCAAACTCTTTTAGATTATGACGGCCTACCTGGCCTACGCTACAGGACAATTGATGTCACCTATAACAATCTCCCCTCAACAAATGTCCCACTAGGAATCAAACTCTTAGATTATGACTTGGCCTACGCCACAGGACAATTGTACAACCTGCAACAATCTCTTCCTGAACAATTTCTCAATTGGGAATCAAACTCCTGACCTCGACTCTAACAACAATTGTTAGATCGAGAGCTTAGCACCATGCCAAAAGTTATACCTTTTAGTCATGATTTTTCTACTTAAAAGTATAACAATTCAAGCATCACGATTCGATTGTGACTTAACTCACCTAACTTCCGCCACAAGATGATTGATGTTATCTGCAATAACCAAATATTTTTAAATATTGAGATAAGTTAGTAAATTGTTTATGTCTCATCTAAAAAATATCATCATATTATTTGTATGAATAAAGCATGAGATTAACTCGCCCCTACAATGCTCTTTTAAATTGATATTCAATTTTTTGCCTTTTGTCATGTTAAAGTAGTTCTAGTTTTTTCGTTGAACAAACAAAAATTTTCCTTAAATTATTACTAAAGTTTCCATATTCCTTAACCAAACAACATGTTAATATTCAACTATGCACCACCTCGTACAAAAATAACATGATCAAACATTTAAGTTTGTAAATCTTAGTCAACAACTAAAAGCTTAAAGGGCACCTCCTTCGATCTCAGCCTCTAAGACAAACTACCAATACCACGTACAAAACCACAAACCTAGCTTTGACACTGAATCAGGGTTAGCAAGCTATAACAATCATGGATGTTTGGTTCAAGATGTTACTTGGTCAAAAGAGTAGAAATTAACCTGAAAGTTGGCTTCATAACCAATACAAAGAGCATATGACAACAATTACTTAAAATAGTTAAAAGACAAGTGTAGTCGGGTAGTGATCAATGTAATTTAATCTCAAGTTATTTTTCCTTGTTGGATCTTGTTCTGTTTTGGGTTTGTAGACTTTTGGGCTCAGTCATAACATCCTTGCATGTAATTTTGCTGGTACAAAAAGTACTATTGGTTCCTCAATCAACAAAAATCTTGATCGTATGACTGTTTGATATCTCTGGTTTGATCTATACAAAAGTCTTTTTGTTGTTTTGTGTCATGTGTGGGAGGAACATCTAGAAGTACTCTTGGTATTGTTTTTAGCCGGTAAAACTATAATATTTTGAATAATGTTTTAGGTTATGACTTAATTGATTGAACTTTTTATATATAAATAGGAGTACTCTAATATTCTCATTTATTAAAAAAAAATTATCAATTAATTTTTTTTTAACAAAACCTTAAGTTCTCATTGGTCACATCTAATGAATTGGGTTGTGTTATTCCAAAATGATAATTGCATCACTACAAATAACAAACAACTTTAGATGCATGAGTTCAACAATACAAAAACAATGATAATATCTGCAAAGCCAACCTATCACTGCATGCTTTTCACACTACTTTAGACGAGAAGAGTAAAGAATAGTGGCTCTCAACTTTTTCTTCATTTCTTTACAAATTAGTGAAATCAAATGACCATAAATCATCCATTTTCCACACTCTTCCTTTTGTACCAATTTGAAAACAGTGGATGCAGACTCAGTGTAATAGTTTTGTTAATTTTTCTTGATACTTTATTTATGCACTAAAATCTTTGATTGTTTAAAGTAGATGAGAAGGGAGAGAAAAAAAAAAGAGTTTGATTGTGGGCATGTGCAAAGCAGCTAAGAGAAGAAACACTTAAAAGGAGGGAAGTTTCTGATTTGTAGTTTTCCCTATTGTAGTGTAGTGCTTCAATCTCTGCTCTTTATTCTTTAAAGTGCTTTTTTTATTTTCCCTTCCTAACATGGGCACACTCATTGAGCAAATTTCATCTTTTATCACGCCTTCAAATGAGCACACACATCATCATAATATTTTGCATCATTGCATCACACCCATTCTCTCATTCACACCTTCCAAATTTTTAATCATCTATTGTTCTAAGTATTTATATAATAATAATTTCTTTCACTTTTAATTATATTTTAAAATTACAATATCTTAACGTATAACTATCTTAATAATATATATGATCTCTATACTAAAGGTAATTACGTATATTTTATTTTCTTCATAATTTAATTATTTTCTTTTTCACACAAATTTATAATTTATATGTTGTTCGTTTGTTTTTTTTTTTAAATTATAGATTATACTTATAAAAGATAATAATATAAATATTATGTTTAAATTATTTTATTATATTTATAAATTAATATAAAATTTAGTTTATTAAAATAAGGTTCCATGATAAAAAAAATGTAAATAGACATGAGCACCTGTTTTTTCATTAATAATAATAATATCATTTTTATTTTATTTTATCATTAATGATTAATTGGTTACGAGAAAGGAAAAAATAAAGAGAAAGAAATTAATGTGGTGTTCTCAATAAAAATAATAAAAAAATAATTTTAAAAATGTTAAAATTATTGTATTTATTTTCACTTATTTATATTTATTTTATATCAAAACAATCCAATTATATAATTTAAAACTTTATTTTTTATCTTTTACTTTCCCAACTAAATAAATATCCAATTTTATTTATTATATGATTTTGTCAATTTATTTTTTATTCAAAATTGAACATAACATTAGTTTTATTCAAGAAATACTAGAACTGAATATACAAAATTTTATAAATAAAAATGTGATTAAAAAGGAATATGTATTAAGGCCAATAGCATGTTCTTTAATAAAAATTAAAATTTAGTTTTGTTGATGATATTTAGCATCAATGTTTTAGAGCATGTATGAGTAACCGTTTTGGTGTATGAGAAATACTTATTAGAATTTTGAGTTTAGGGTGCTCCAAACTTAATTTGAAGAGTAAACTCACAATCATATAAGTTTGGTTATCTTCAAAATTGCGTTTGCACATTAAAACTTTATTTAGAGAAATAAGACTTGGGGTTGCTTTTATAAATTATAATATATTTATAATTTTTAATTCCTTGACTATATAAAACTTTTAACACAAAAAGTATAGAAAATTAGGCTCGTAAAAATATTTGTTTTATGTAAGAGTAACTGAGCAGCCAAAGAGAAAGAAGAAGGTAATAAGCAAAAAATGAAAGAGATATTATTTTCTATATCAGTCGACACATATAGAGAAAGGTATATAAAGGAAAAGGTGTGCACTACGTAAAAGGCGTAATATGTTTTTCGTTAATAGCCCCTTTAAACTTAGGTGGGAAGATTTATCAAACATCCTAAGTTTACATTTGAAAGAATGAAAAGATGAGACAGAGATAGGCTTGGTTAAGACATCTGCAACCTGAAATTGGGACGGTAAGTGAATGAGAAGCAAACTCTTGGCAAGAACATGGTCCCTGACAAAGTGTAAGTCCAATTCAAAATGTTTAGAGCGAGAGTGCATGACGGGATTTGCAGCAAGCTAAACAACACCCAGATTATCACAATACAATCTTCGTAGGAAGAGTTATCTGAAGCTCATGCAACAGAGATTGGATCCAAAGTATGTCAGCAAGGGCAACTGCAACACTTCGATATTTTGCTTTTGTGTTGCTCCGAGAAGCAACCTTTTGCTTCTTTGAAACCCACGAAACTGGATTATGACCAATGAAGATGCAATAACCAGTGGTAGATCCTAGTTGGTTGCCCAATCGAAATCGCTAAAGCTAGTGATGAAAAACGTGGGAGAAGAATAAAGATGGAGACCATAAGAGGAGGTACCGACTAGGTAACGAAGAATACGTTTAACGAATTTCTAGTGACTCAACTGAGGTTGGTGCATGTATTGCAAAACCTGATTGATAGCAAATGATATTTCTGGACAAGTGATAGTAACATATTGTAAGGTACCAACAATAGAACGAAAAAAGGTTGGATCGTCAACGGATATATGGAACCATCAACAGTAAGGAGAATAGAGGAAATCATGAGTGTAGGTTGTGGCTTAGCTTGAAGCATATTGGTGTGACGTAAGAGATCATGAATATATTTAGACTGTGAAAGATGAATGGAATCATTAGCACACCAAGTAACTTCCACTCCTAAGAAATAATGCAAGCGACCAAGATTCTTCAGAGCAAAGTTAGAGCTAAGTTGGTGAATAAAATCATGCACCAAGATAGAGGAACTACCAGTAATAAGATATCATCAACATAAATAAGAATAAACAAGGTTTCAGAAGAAGTAAACCGTGTAAACAAAGAGGTATCACTCTTGGAAGAAAGAAAACCCATTTGGGGAAGAGTAAGAGAAGGTGGAAACGGTAATTGATGAGTTTTAGCCTTAGCACAAGAATCACATAATTCTACAGTTTTAGTATATGAAATATATTGTAAATGCAGAGCATGATGAACAATGTTTTTGGAGGCATGGCAAAGACGTTTGTGCCAAATATCATAATTGTTTACAATGGTATTAGAAGAAACAGTATTATCAAAGGGTTGTTTATGAACAGAAGGTGGCATAGGTCGTTGTAAGTGTGAAAAAACATAAAGACCATCAAGAACTTTCCCTTGGAGAATTATCTCTTTGGTAACCTGCTTTTTGACAAAGCAATGATCAGCAAAAACGACTCCATTATCCCGTGCAAACTGCGACACCCTTAAAAGATTTTTATTAATAGATGGCACATGTAAAAGATTAAGCAGTTTAAAAGAGTGAGAGGAATGAGGAGTAGAAAGAAGAAAAAACCAAAGTCACAAATTAACATACCTGAACCGTTACCAAGTTGGACGAAATCATTTCCAGTGTAGGCAGTTTTGTTGGAAAAAACTAAGTGATCATGAGTTATGTGATGAGTTGCACCAGTGTCATGATACCATAAAGGATCTTGAGTAGTTGACAGTGTACCCAGGATGGAAGGCTCAGAGTGTTCAAGATTAGTTTAAGATGGGAAGAAAGTAGTATTAGCAAATATATGAGTGGACACCTTTTTATCAGATCGAGTCAAACACGTAAGGGCAGTGTGACCATACTTAAAACACAATTGGCATTGGACGCTGGTAGACGACGTAGAGAAAAATTGGTCATTCCAAGAAGTGTGTGGGATAAGAAAAGATTGATGATGTTTGTTGTTAGATGACCGAAACTACCCACGACCACTGCACAAAGAGTTGCCCGGAAAGGTAGAGGTGGAGGAAGGTGAAGAGGACTAGTTGGTGGAGGCAACGTTAGCTTGAATAATAGAATGCTCAACAGACATGTGTTTCTCGAATCTTTTTTTCTTGTGCTAAAAGCAAAGCTTCAATGTCTTCAATGGTATAAGGGTCAAGACGGGAGGTGATAGAGGTGATAAAGGCATTATATTCTTCAGGAAGACCATCCAAAACATCATCGATGTGATCTTCAAAAGAAACGGTAGAACTAGTGGCAAAAAGAGAATCCACCACTTCCATTATGTCAAGAAGATAGGCAGAGATCGAACGTTCATGCTTAGGAGATTTGAGTTGTAGTTTGAGTTTTCATATTTTGGTGCGACTGTGGGAAGTATAATAGACCTTCAACTTGTCCGAGATAAGATGAGCAAAGCGTAACCCAACCATTTGTGTGAGCATAGAGGTGGACATGACGGTAAGGAGCCAAGCAACAAGCAGATGATCTTGTTGCTTGTGAAGAAGAAAAAGAAAACTGACAGTGGTAGACTCAGGGAGAAGCTGTGGAGGAGTGAAAGAAGATTCCAAGAAAGAAAGAAGGTTGAACCCTTCAACCTGAGCAAGAACTTGTTGACTCTAGATACGAAAATTATCATCTGTGAGTTTGAGAGAAAGAGCAGTGGGAAAGGTGGGGAGGTGAACAGAGGAAGCGGAGGGAGAAGAAACTGTTGAAGCTGAGGTTGAAGAGGAGGAAGAAGACATGGCTGAGAAAAAAATTTTGTGGCTCTTGATACCATGCAAGAGTAACAGAGCAACCAGAGAGAAAGAGAAAGGTAATATGCGGAAAATGAAAGAGAGATATTATTTTCTATATCAGTTGGCACATATAGAGAAAGGTATATAAAGGAAAAGGCATGCACTACGTAAAAGGCGTAGTATGCTTTCCATTAATATTTTAAATTTTAATTATGTTTTACAGAACTAACTGAAATTTGAAAAATTATCTTGTAACTAATAATTGAAAACGGTAAAGCTTATTGAATTATAATTATATAACTAAATTATTTTAATTAAACTAACTGAAATAAATAATAAATATAAATGACATGATATTTTTATATCAAATTATTTTAATTGATAAAAATATATCTTAGATGTTTATATGTATAAATTTTTTATAAAAGCTTTCATGTTAGGAATCACTATGCAACTTGACATCTCAACTAGGCTGACACCTCAAGTACCAATAATCATCTGCCATCACATATAATTTAGTTTTAAACTAATTCTACGCTCTTTTGGTTTTTTATTTATAGATATATTTTACTATTAATTTTATATTGTAAGGAGAAACTCATATTTCAATAATATTTCATATTAGAAGATATGCACTTACGAATTTTTATTGATAAAATAACTATAATTCAACCCTTAATTTAGAAATTTAAATATTTTTACATATTTTGTGATTATAAGATGATCGAGAACGATTTATTCTCAAATTTGTATTAATTTCAGGATTCTATGGGAAAATGGAGATGAAAGAGCTAAAGGAAAATGAACAAGATGAAAATGGAAAGTTGAAACATTGGAAACTCACTCAAAACTCGCCCAAACTCGTCCAAGGAATATCACTCCAGAGGAACTCGCCCAAGCGAGTTCACTCCAGTGAAGTTAGGTTTTTTTCGTCAAACTCGCTCAAGTAAGTAATAACTCGCTTAGGCGAGATGTCACTTACCCCAAGCCCCACTAGGTTAAATATGATGTATGAAGCATAACCCTATACATCATTGGGAGAATAGAGAGATAGAAAACCCTATAGGAGACATTCATCAAGGAGAAACATCTTGTATCTTCTTTTCTTGTTTTCCATGCTTGTAATGGCCAACATGAGTGGCTAATTCTTCCCTTCCATTTTGAGAGTAATTTGTTCAAACTCTTATGTATTGAGGTATTTTAGTTATTCATTGATTATTGATATTATCATTTTATTCTCAAAGCTTGAGTTATTCGTGATTGTGATCCTTAGATTTGCAAAGTACTTCTAAGAATCTGACCTAAATGATAATGCTTAACATAGTTGAATGAAATAGATGTGAAATGTCAATTGCTTATAACATTTGTTCGTAATGATAAAAATAGTTTTTATAAATATGCGAGAAATCTATAAGTAGAAGACTCTCTTTATAATTTTGTATGTGAAAAATCAATATGAATGATTTTTATATTTGCATCAATATCAATCAATATTGAATTTATAATCTTTTGTAAAAGTACATACGAGTGAGAAGGATGAACTCAATCCCAATTGACTCATACCAATCCTTTATTTTACTTTATTTAATTTTTAGTGAATTCGATATATGTCCCTAAGACAAATTTATTATTCCTAACACGATACCCATAGTGTAAAATAATCATCAAGGACCAATAAAATTCTGTGGGACAATAGTTCTTCCTAAAATAACTTATTACTATTGTTAAATAATATATTTTGTTACCGTTTTTGTTACATAAGACAATGATACATTACACAGGGTTGTAAAATATTTCAAATTCACTTGTTAATGTCCTTTTCTTTAAAAATACAATAACAAATATTATTTACTACAATTTCATCTTTAAATATGCTTATCAATTAGTTGATGTTGTGATGAAATTATTAATAATGAAAAACATCTGTCACAAGATTTACATAAATTATTCTACATAAATTGTTACAAACATTATGGATCTGTCACAAATTTTTTCACAATTGTGAAAAAAAAAATATTCTTCACAAAATTTCATCACTACTTTTAATTTCTCTAGTAGCGATTCTTCTAACTTTGTGATAATAAAAAAATGTTACTAAAACATTTAAACATAAGAAAAGGGACTAAATTTATATCTTTACAAAATCAGAGGATACATTTATTTTTTAAAAGTAAAAGGGCCAAAATCAAATTCAATAAAAATTATAAAGACTAACATTTTGTTAAAAGTGAAAATCAGCAGCCAAATTCCTTTACAAAACAAAAAATAATAATTGTTATATTTTTTCCCCCACATAATAGTTAAAACAAGGATTTTTCTCACATAATTCGTTATAACAGCATAAATACTCAGATTATATTAAATACAATTTATAGTTTTTTTAATATTCTTTTTCTTCTATTTAGTTGAAATATGATAATATATAGTAAGGAACGGGGTAAATTCCCTATCTAGCACCATTTAGACTTTTATTTCCCTAACTAGCACCCTTTTGTTTTTATTTCCCTATCTAGCACCATTTTGTTTTTATTTCCCTATCTAGTACCCTTTTATTTTTTATTTTCCTATCTAGCACCATTTCAAAAATAAATAAATAAATAATAATTTATTTATTTTTTGATAATTTTAATTTTGAATGCATTAAAAAATAAATATTTTTAATGTTTAAAATAATTAGAAATATAATTAATGAATAAAGAAATGAGTTTTTATAAAATAAAATAAAAAAAATTAAAATGTTTAGTTTAAAATTATTTTTTTTAAGAATGAAGAAAATAAAAAATTAAACCCTACAATAACATAAAAAATATTTGATTAATTACAAAAAAAAAACAAAGTCAATTAGTATTAATTAATAGTGAATACACAAGTAATATTGAAGTGTCTATCCTAAATGCAAAATCCTAAAAAAAACCTAATACAAATGTTACACTTAATGCTTAAAAATGAGAAGCAAAAAATGAAAAAAAAAAAAGAAGTCTATAAAATAAAAATAACAATAAAAAAAAATAATGGTAGAAAAAAAAATAATAACTAAAAACATAAAAGATATAAAATAAAGGCAAAACAAATTAAGATAAAGATAAAAGATATAAAAATAAATCCAAATAAGATAAATATAAGATATATAAGACGATACTAAATAAGTATATGTTGATCATAAAAATGAAAATAAATGAAAGATGATAATTCATTTAATATTCTTCAATGGTACATTAAATAGTTTGTGCGAAATGAAACATAATTAATGACGAGAAGTGCACAATCCAGTAATGTTGGGACATATTCTTTATGTGTGTCTTGGTATTTGACAATATGGACATTTTTTTTTCCATCATGTTGTTCTTTTATGTCCATATGAGTCCTTATTTAACTTTGTTTTCTTATAATTATGTTCTCTATTTTTTACTTGAAATTAACATAATTACATCATCAATAATAATAAAAATAAATACTAATTTATGTTTATATATTCAACTTTTACGTTGTTGTAGAGTTTAATTTTTTATTTTATTCATTCTT
>Ga0123342_1009513_pt1 | contig 11608 bp, 8 predicted proteins | sample Turbeawhitnodule_FD_89960 | JGI IMG/M metagenome (GOLD analysis project Ga0123342, IMG submission 89960) | Root nodule microbial communities of legume samples collected from Mexico - Turtle bean Mexico white nodule | ecosystem: Host-associated > Plants > Roots > Nodule | place: Mexico: Nepantla... | reverse complement strand
CAAAGCTCTAAGAATTGAGCTCTCAAATGTGTGGATATCAAATTCTCTAATAATTCATTCAGTGACTATTCAATTCAAATTTTCATGGTTAATAAAATAAAATGGCTTCCATTTCTTCTTTGAGGTGCAGACTTTGTGCTAAAGTTCATACCTCTCCAATTTAAAGTCCAAGGCTCGTCTCTATTTATTAGACAATACACACTAAAAATAGAGATCTGATGATAAAAACAATATCATGTCTGCAACTTTTTTTCAGTTAATAATTAAGACAGTATTTAATTCTTACTTTTCAAATTCTATTCTGTTCATAATTATTTGTTCTGAATTATTGTCCACATAAATTATGATGTTTAAAACTCAACATAACTAAACTAACTAAAAATAACAACAGTTGGTGTCACAAAATCAGCCCTAAATTGTAAGCCAGCCCTAGCAGCACATGTGCAAATATGCAAAGGTGTTACAATAATATTATTCGGACAACTAAGTAAGTTCTCAAAATTGCAGGCACCATGTAAATTCAACAGTAGTTATGTTGTGACAACAGAAAGGAAGTACATAGAAACTGGAACTGAATGAGATCTATGATGGGGAAAAGGGAAGGTACTATAACAGTTGCAGCAAATAGAAATTGGAAAGGAATGAATAAAGGAAGTGACAGTAAAAAAGAGAAATAACAGAAGAGAAGGTGATATAATATAGCATTAGATAGATACAAGTTACAAGAGAATTATTGTATGATGACTATTTCAACATCACTGGGATCTCATCCTGTTGATCTGGTTCAGAGCAGGCTGCAAGATGTTGTACAGCACCCACCCAATAGCCGGTGTCACCACAAACAGCAGAAGCTGGCCCCTGTTGTCGCTCGCGGCTTCGGCGATCGACGCCACTTCAGCGGCAGCTGCATGTGGCGGCGCCGCCATGAGTCCTGCCAAGCCGCCAAGACCCAACCCGATGATGAGTCCTTTGGTGCTGCGCATACGGTTGATTTGGTTGAGCGCCGGCTGCAGGATGTTGAACAGCACCCACCCTATGGCTGGGATTATGGGCAGCAGCAGGGCCAGGCCGCGGTTGTCGCCTTCCGCTATATCCGCTATCTGCTGGACGGCGAACGCGGCGTCGCAGGTTCCGAGGGCCGTGAATATGGCTCCCGCGACGGCTGTGGGAATGGAGAGGTTGGTGGTTTCGGGTGAGGCGACAAGGCCCTTGGGAAGAGAAAGGAGAGAAGGTTTTGAGGTTGTGAGTTTGGTGGGGAATTTGGGTGACGTGGGGTTGAGGCATTTGGCGTTGATCATGGCCATTGCTGATATTGTTGCTGCCATTGGTGTGTTGGTGAGTGAGCTGAGAATGGTGGTGGGTGTGGTGGAGAGGGAAGATGGGGAACGTGGTTCTGAGTGGAGAGTGGCAATTTAGCGTTTGGAAAAGCCACGTTGGAGAAACCACGTCCAATGGAGTTGCAGTTTCTAGATTCTTCTCTTATCCCAACAGAGGCTAAGATCACATTTCCACCACATATTCTTCCTTTTCTTATCACTTCGGCTCCTCAAAATGTCCCAAATCCATTTTTTCTTGTCTTTCTTCGTAAATGCTTGCCCCAAACCCGCCTTTTACCGCACCATGGAAGAGGAATAATTAATAACACTTGGGTTTAATTTCTTGTTTCTGACTAATATAATAAAAAATAAATATATCAAATTAATATATTATCAAAATAAATTTTGACAAATTAACTTAATTGATATAAACATTTTATTTTTTAAAATTATTTTGATAATATATATTATACTATTCGTATATATAAAAAAAGTTTATCACTTACGTAATATCTGAAATTTACATTAACTGTCTTTCTTGAATTTTTATTTAAAGAAATCATTCTTATTTTTTATTTTATTACTTCTCATTATTTTCTTTCTTTCTAACATTATAATATTTTTAAATTTTATTCTAATATAACAGGAATACAACCATATAATAAAAGCATCGAGTCAACTCCTATGTTACCCCAAGTGCTAATAATTGAGATTTTTTTTTTCTTTCGGATAAAGAACTGAACTTAAATATATTGAAGTAGTGGTGTACAAATTCATGTCGATCGGTCCAAAAATAAAAAATAAAACTGAAAAAATATATAATAAACTGTAAATTGGAAGAAACCAAATTATTTATAATTTGTTGTATCTTTTCTTAGTAAAACGCGAGTTCCATTCGTTTTCAATGGGTGTTCCTAAAATTTAAACAGAATGAACTAAACCAGTGATATTTAAAATCTTCAAAATGTAAGAATAAAACAATAATTTGGTGTGTATGAAAACTTAAACAGGAACGTTTTGACTGTTGATTCAAAACTTGCTGATCTGGTCTTTAATTTTAAAACTAGGTGGAGGCTAAGGTAAAAAAATCTGGTCTTGTACACTACTATTAAAAAATGTTTTTTTTTTTATATATATATATGATGATATTATTGAGTTTTATAATAACAATTTTAAAAGTTTATAATGGTTTTCAATTAGTTGACATTATAATTTTTTTCCAAAGAAAGTACATGAAAACTAAATTCATACTAAATCAATATACTGCTTGGATGAGTATTTTACACTATTCTCAATTATGTGAAAAGTATAGGTTAAATTACAAATTTTTTTTATTGAAAGATACATCACCCTGTTATACTTTAATCGATTTCGATATAAATAAGCTTCTTAGAGATTATTTTCTTTCTCCTTTGGCTTTTAAAATTATCAACTAATTTCAAGACTTTAAAAATGAAATAAAAATCGTGTAATGTTTTTAAATTGATTGAGTGCATTTAAAGAAATTAGTTATCATTGCAAAAATTTTTAGATCACTATAAACTTACAAGTTAACATATATAATGATTTTTATTACAACTATTTTAAATGTTTTTCTAGATTTTATAATAACTATAATGCATTACAAATTAAAATTGTTATTTTTATAATAACTATTTTAGTTTTTAGAATTACTCCAAAAATTATTTTTATGAACAGTGCAAAAATATTTATGCTGAGAATATAAAAACAAACTGAATTGATAATTAAACTTCAGTTTGTCTTCAAAAATCTTAAAATCAGCAATACCAAAAAAATAGTTAAGAGATGAAAACTATAACTAAGACATGTTCCAAGTATAGCTGCATACTATTATGATAGACATTTCTCTATATTGATATGTACTGAATCATGGAAGATTTCATAATAAGAATGTAATCTTGAAAAAATGAGAAGAACTTTCAAGAGAGAGAGGAACATGACTAATCCAAATTATAACAAACTATTATATAAGTTCTACGTTTAGTATTATATATTCAACATGCTTTAATAATTAATTCATATATACACAGAGATATACTTAGATATTAAATCATTATTTTATACCATAATCTATTATAATAAAGAAGATCATTTACCGTTATTTTGTTAATTGTTACTCAACCGTTTCATGCCTGTTTTTGCTTCTCTATCTCCCTCAACCTTAAGTACCCCGAAAGATCCGCCCCCAAAATCTCATTCTTTTGAAAACCAAAAAAATCTACAACATACAAAACATATTCAATAATCGCACTTAATGAAACCAAGATTTCAATAGGAAGAGACAAAAACAAACTTTGTTCATGCACACGTTATTATTGTTTTCTTCTCAATGTTGTTATTGTGGATGTGATGAACTAAAGATCATATTAAGGGCATGTTGCTAATACGAATGAATGAATGTCTTCGTCTACGGGTGCACGTTCTAAATCAAATGCTAACTCTGAAATGACCAAAGCTAATGACACTACCACCAGCCCTGTCAACACAACCCCTCAATCAAATTTGCCTGACACTAGTGGCAAGAATGAGAAGAAAAAGAAGGTGTTTATTTTTTATATTATTATTTTTTTTCCCATGCATTACATTTTTCTTGTGTTTGAGTCTAAGGGTATGGTGCTTTTTTCTTGTTTGGATGAAGTCTATCCTTCCAAAGATTTTTGGATCAAAGCGAAATGGGAGAAGCTCAGACGAAGAACCAGTCAAGCCAAGCACGGAAGAAGAAGATGGAGTTACTCTTGGTATTCATTACATGCTTTCTTTTCTCTCTTTCCGTAGAAAATCTAAATTTCCATGTTGCATGGTTTCACTTTGATTCATGTTATTTATATACGTTTTGTATGGAAAGATCTGGAGAAGAAGATTGAGACAAGAAAAAAAGCATTTTTGGAAGCTGCCCCCATCATGAGAAAGAGTTTCTCAGGTACTAACTTATGCATGATGCATTAAGTTGTGGCACAACAAAACACGATTTTTACATTCTCTAAATTCGAAACAACATAATTTGTTTAATTACAAAAATAAGAGCATTAGAAATAAATTTGAACTTCTAAAACTCATTATTTCAGAATTATTCTTATATTTAATTTTCGGAATAATCAATCTTTAATAAACATACATGACTACTAGAGGAAGTTCAAAATATTATTGATATAAATATATCCAAAATTGAGGATCTAATTTAACTTGAAAAAATGGTAGGTCAACTCTAGATTCTGACCCAACTTGTAAAAATCAATGTACCTATCAAACAGGAAGAAATCTACTTTGGTTGTATTATTTTGGTAGCTTACCTAACAACAATGAAATTTTGGTTATTGGTAAGATGTTTTCTAATCCGGGGAAATTTTCTTGTTTGATATGCACCATAAACTCTGCACTCTTGCAATGTACACCTAATGCAATTATAGATTTGGCATGGCGTGATAACATGAAAAAATTAAACCATTGTTTTAGTTTCTTTTCAACTCACAGAAAGGGAGACTAGCCCTGGAATCGAAGGCCTAAATTTGTCCAATTTTGAACGCCCTGCGATAATGGCTCCGGAAACTGAACTGCAGAGTTTCAGGTATGTGTGATTTCATTTTCAATTCAAGCCTTCATTCACAGTTGTTTTGTTGCCTGAGATAGTCAAACTCACGTGCAATCTTCATTTTCATGTCATTCCATTTGGTAACGTGGATTGCAGGATCTTTGTTGCAACGTGGAATGTGGGAGGAAAGTCACCAAATTATGATCTCAACCTTCAAGATTTCTTCTTAGTGGAAGGCTCCGCAGATATATATGTCTTGGGGTACGAAATTACAAGGAGTAACATTTTCATTTGATCTTAACAGTTTAAATATATGGTTATTTAATAGTGATTTGCTTCCATGATTTTATTGTGAAGTTTTGCTTTTCTAGTTTTGTGTAATAATCATGGAAACAAATTAGTATGGAGCTAGATACTGATCTAAACAAATTGTTATTCAGTTTCCAGGAAATTGTTCCTTTGAGTGCTGGAAATGTTTTAGTAATAGAAGACAATGAACCAGCTGCAAAGTGGTTGGCATTGATAAGTCAAGCACTAAACAGACCAAGAAATGAATACAGTGATTCTTCTGACTCAGGAAGTGGCTCCAAAACCAATAGTAGTTCGAAGGATGCAAAGTCTCCGGCAAGTTTGAATTTCTTTCAGAAGCCTTCTCTTAAAGTTATCAGTAAAAACTTCAGGGCAGAGGGTAGCAGCCTCCTTAAGGCTTGCAATTGTCCAGTGGATTCTCCAACCAGGGAAAGACGAAGGGTAAGAAAGTATAGTGACCCTATGAATAAGTTAGATTCTGAGCTTCAAGGTGATGATTCTGTGGAAGAGTTGCTTTCAATTACAGAAATACCCTCTTCTCCTAGCGAATGCAGATACTCCCTTATATCGAGTAAGCAAATGGTTGGGATTTTTCTCACCATATGGACTAAGAAGGAATTAGTGCCACACATTGGACATCTTAGAGTTGATTCTGTTGGGAGAGGGATCATGGGTTGCTTAGGTAACAAGGTAAGCACACATTATTATGCATAATTTTTTTATATATTGTTTTCATGTAAGTTGTTTTCAGAAGCTATCCTATAAACTTCCAAATGTTAGACAAGTACTTATGCTATAAGGTAATTCCAGATTGTAAATAAGTTCTTCCAAATGAGTCATTAGTAAATATATATAAAAGATGTTGCCTAGCCACTAATGAATATTCATGAAACTAAGAACTGTTATTTTTGTCATGTACTACTTACTATGAAGACTAATGGTGCACATGGAATCAATAATTGATTGCAGGGGTGTATATCAATGAGCATGTCATTGCATCAAACAAGTTTTTGTTTCGTCTGTAGTCACTTGGCTTCTGGGGAGAAAGACGGCGACGAGTTGAAGAGAAATTCTGATGTAGCTGAGATCCTCAAAAGCACACAATTCCCTAGGATTTGCAAGAATCCGTGCCGTCGAGCACCAGAAAGGATAGTTGACCATGAGTGAGTTGATATAATCTTCTTTATACAACACATAATTTGCACATCTCATTGTAAAATTCTAATCACTTCTACCCTGTTCTGCAGTCGAATAATATGGCTAGGAGATTTGAACTATCGGGTGGCTTTGAGTTACGAAGAAACAAGGGTTCTATTGGAGGATAACGATTGGGACACTTTGTTAGAGAAAGATCAGGTGTGTCAATACATTCATATTCTACCAATACAATAAATAGTTCAATGACATTTTACAAACATTCAGATACTAAACAAAAAACTGATGTAAATCTTTAGACTTATTCTGCTTAATTTAGATTTGCTCTAATAAAAACTGGAGTGTTAGCATCAACATTTTCTAGTACTGTGTATCATTTTTACACAGGTAAAATTTATTGACTTGGGGTTTCATTGTGTACAGTTAAACATGGAAAGAGACGCAGGAAGAGTTTTTAACGGTTTCAAAGAGGGAAGGATTGTTTTTGCTCCAACTTACAAGTACTCACATAATTCAGACTCTTACGCTGGTGAGACTGTCAAATCAAAGAAAAAACGTCGAACACCTGCATGGTATTGCACGTCTCTTGATTCTTATAATATCTTATCAAAGGTCAATTAATAAGAAGTGTTAGTTTAGTTTTCAATACAAATAAACCTAAATCTTGACAATTACTTTCTTCAATTGCACAAATGTCAGGTGTGATAGGATATTATGGCGTGGGAATGGTATTGATCAATCATCATATATTCGAGGAGAGTCAAGATTTTCTGATCACAGACCTGTTTGTGCCGTCTTTTCTGTGGATGTGGAAGTAAGAAGCAGAAACAACAGGTTTAGGAAGGGTTACTCCTACACAAGCCCGAGACTAGAATACGAAGACTTCATACCTCAAAGGCATAGTTTCTACGATTATTAATTTAAGCCTCAAATCAAACTTGTATATTTCCTTAGGGTATAAAGAGGAATGGTTTGTTACATCCTACTTTGTCCCCACACTCACCAAGGTGACCATAGCTAGTTATTAGAGTCCTAACATTATAAGAGTAAATACATGTGGCCTGAAGTGACTGCAATATTTGTTATTACATACTAGAGATCAATGTAAATAGAGTTTAACTATTCATTGAGAGTCAAACACCAAATTAAGAACAAAAACTGATAATATCTGTACAAAGCTAAAGGCTATCTTTTGTTACATAAGGAGAAGATGCCTTACTACTTAATATTTCAATAATTAACTCTTATTACTTAGTATAAACATAACATGTGCGATCCAAACATGAGACCAGTTACCTATTTGTAGGTTAAGTCCCAAATTGAGGTTATTTCTTGGCCTTGTGGTGTATCTTGCTCTGAATTTCGATTCAAGTTCATGTCGATCTGATCCAGTGCAGTGTGCAATTCAAGATCTTCAAGGGAATTTAGCCATAAGCTTCCATAATCTTCTGGTGTCTTTCCTACAATATCTCTCAATTGATCATTTAGATCTCCAAAATGGTCATTATCATTCTGATTAGCTCTTGCTACTTCCATATTCATCCAATCATCCTCACATATAATTTGTGTGTCATTGGACACATTATCGTGAAGGAGAGTAGGGTTTTGACTAGTGCGATAACCACAATGGGACTCATGGTTCATCCTTGAGTTTTTGTCCAGAAATCCCATACCCATTTCACTTTGTGGACAGTGGTAGTATTGACAAGCATATAGCTTATCAGTAGTAGCATCTAAGTCAATCACACTCTTCCTTTTCTCAATGATCCCACCAAATAAATTGGAGTCATCATTCAACTCAGCTACACAACTCCCTTCATGGGAAGTGCTAGTGGAGCTTTCACATTCATTTTCATCTTCGTCTAATAGAGATATTTTGAGGCACTTGTTGGTTAGTTGCAACAGAGCTTCTTCTTGGTTCATAACCTTGGACCAAGTTGCTGTGTCCTTGGCTGTCATTTTGTCTTGCAAAGTTTTGGACTGAGTCACCAACCTTCTAAGTTTATCCAAATTAGGAGATATGTGTTTGATAACTGCAGCCAGGAGAGAGACTTTCCAAACCTTTTTGAGGTCATGAGGCTTCTTATAAGGAGGTGGCCCGTGTTCTTGGGCCAAAAGACCTTGTTCACCCCACCAAGCTTCTGTCCCTGTTGGCCACCAGGGTGGAGCAAAGCCTCTCTCAAGAGGGAATCTTCTTTGGGGAGGCATACAATGTTGCATGAGAGCAGAAAGGAGTGAACTCAAAGTAGTGTCTTGCAAGTCATTAAGGAGATGCATGTAGGAAGTTGGATCCAAATCATTAATTTGAAGGAGCGGCATGAATTTTGCAAGGGCAGTTGGAGCATTTTGATCAAATTTGACCTTTTCTTTCCACCACTCACGTAAGCTGTCAGAAGAGCCTGTCACTGGCTTACCCTTCTCAGGGATAATCCCATACACAAAACCTTGAGCGTTGCAAACTTCCATGATCTTCACCATGTATTTGAGGATTGAATCTTGTGCTCTTGACATCTTCTTCCGCCTACAAGCTTCTTGTTTCGCTTCTTGGTCTGACTCTTCTTTGGGGCGATTCTCCTTTAGCTTCTGCAGCAGGATGCGGTCCTTCCACATTCTCTTCTTAAGCTGGTCATAGTTGATCTCTTCTTCTTCTTCTTCTTCTTCATTTTCTTCATCAAAGGGGTTGATGTGTTCGTGAATCTCCACCATGATATGAGAAAAAGGTGTGTTTTGAAATACGTTTTTGATAAGAATACAAGATATGCATGGATGCTGATGCGTACTTAATTATATATAGATCGGAGTGAAGGTACTAGAATGGCGGTGGTAGAAGGGTATGATCTAATCTGAATTAAGCATGGGAATTTCAACCAATAAATGCATTAAGGGATTAGGACAAGAAAGTCCGTTTGAAAGGTAACAAGTGTTGTAGTGTGGTCAATTACCTGAGGAAATGGAACTGAGTGCCGCGTGTTTGGCATAGGAAGTTGTTTTAATGCACATTTTGTATGCAACTTCTTATATATTATATATGTGACATCATGAGCATATGCCAAACTGCATGGAAAATTTGCACATTGAGGTGCTGTCACCATGCAATACTGATCATCTTCTGCTGATAAAAAAAAATGCAATACTGATCATCTTCTGCTGATAAAAAAAATGCAATACTGATCATCAACATGATATCAGTTGTTTTTTTATAAGCCCTTCCTTGTGAGACTTGCATCATAGATGAGGTAATCCACAACTTATTGTTATCACTTGAGACAATAAAGATGACTTTGACTTGTATTTTGCAAGGGGACAAAATATAACTGGCAAGATATAAGGTATAACATCAAAACACAAAAATATTTCTTTTTCTCTTCTAGTATGTTCTTTTCACTAGCTTTTTTTAGATGGTTTTCTTACCATTTCTGTCACTACAACTATGAAAAAAATTAATTATTATATTTGTAATTGAATTTAGTTGGTTTGGACTTGGTACTATAAACCAACTTATTCTGTAATTTTGTTTGAATTATTAAACAAGCTTGGCCTGAATTGGTTAAAAATTGGAAAAATCGATTAAAAACTAGTTCATATTGGTTGAATGAAAAGTAATTTTATTAAGAAAATTATTTTTTTTTCCAAAAATAATGTATTTTTTGTTTTCGGGAATTTTTTTTATTTCGAAGTAGAGTATTACTATGTATTATAGAATTTTAAAGCTAAATAATATGATATATTTTTTATGTGTTTTTTGAATGATAAAAACCTATAAAATTATTACTTTTAATTCTTAGGATTATTAAATTATAACATTATATACATCAGTGCATAACAATGTATTATTTGTTATCTCAAATCACTAGTGGAATTTAGTATGTTGATTAATAAAAAATATTATAAGAAGAATATAGAAAATATCTTTAATAGGCACTGAATACAAGATTTTAAGAGTTGTTTTTAATCAATGTAGAAGGGAAATATTACATCATGTGAGAAAAAATTACATAAAAGTACAAGTTCCCAGAAGGGATAAATAATAAAATTTAAAAGTCCTCTCTATATAGCTAAAGGATGCTATTGTGCAACAATTCCAAAGAAACGAATTATTATTATAAAAAATATTAAATAAAAATTAATTTTAGAAAAAAAAAATTATTATATTGAATAAATTAAATATTATTTTAAAAAATAAAAAAATTATTGATATTTTAATTAATTTTTATTATTGATAAATAATTTTCTTATTAATTTTATAATCTAAATAATTTATAGTTAAAATTGTGATAATTAATTAAATATTAATTTATAATATATTTATTAATAATAAAAAATAATTTAAATATTACTATTTTTTATTTTTGAAATTAATATTTAATATATTTTAAAAAAATAGTTTTTTTAATAATTTATTAGTTGTTAATGAATAAATTATTTATAGAAAGGTATGTAAAAGTGGTTGATTGGTCCTCCAAGACTAAACTCAACTACAGTTATACACTCATATGAGCATAATAACATCTATCCAACTCATCCAATTTTTCTACTTTTAAAGTTTATATGTTTAACCTAATAAATTAGACTAGATAAACTTTAAAAATATGAATTTTACATGGCATAATTGATTAATAAATATTAAATCATTTTTTATTAAAAGAAATATATGGCTGACTTTATAACCACGCTTTCATTTACATGGATTGTTTCACTTTTATTCTTAATTTTTATCGTATGTTTACTATATTACTATATTTTCACTTTCAAATGTAATTGTAGCATAATCTATATATTCAAAATATTTATTTATTTTGTGTTTTAGTTATACAAAATACAAATTTATTTGTATAATACACAAAACTGCAGTACTAAATAATATACGTCTTGTCTTAAACTTATATATTGATAATTTTATTTTATTTTTACCTCTTTGAAGTCTATTTTTAATTTAAATTTCATGTAAAAGTTATCCAAAATGCTACCCAATCTTTCTGATATGAAATTTTATTACCCAGAAAGTAATTCCCTGTTAACACTCTCTGCACAAACTTCATAAATAATTGTACTTTCGATTATCCAACTCAACTTTGTAATTGTTGTAAAAGCTTAACTTTATATATAGAGAATAGAAAGTTTTGAATAAGTAACAAACTGTTAATTTACTATAGATATAACCTAAAATGTAATTAAGACTTTTAATAGTCATGAGAAGGTTTATACTATTATTTAATATAAATTATTTAATTATAAATAATCAGCAGAATCTTACCAAAAATAATGTAATTAAGACTTT
>Ga0123342_1009512_pt1 | contig 11608 bp, 9 predicted proteins | sample Turbeawhitnodule_FD_89960 | JGI IMG/M metagenome (GOLD analysis project Ga0123342, IMG submission 89960) | Root nodule microbial communities of legume samples collected from Mexico - Turtle bean Mexico white nodule | ecosystem: Host-associated > Plants > Roots > Nodule | place: Mexico: Nepantla... | reverse complement strand
TCATTTTCACATAAATCGATTTATTTTCTGTAAAACTGTGTTAAACACTGTTTCTGCGAGAAAGTTTTAAAAGGTCAATTCACCCCCCCTCTTGAACTTTGGCACTATTAAACCCAACAGTTACATATTCTGTTAAAGGAGCTACCTTAGAAGTTAGAATTTTGGAAACCAAAACTAGTTTGTGCAGTAAGTGATGGTGTGAGGTTCTGTAATGTTAGAATGTATAAGTGGCTTGGGGGTTAGATTTATGTAGCTATTTTGTTTAAGGTTGTGTGGAAGTACCTGTTTTGTTAGTTTGTTGTCAGGATTTTATAAGTAGCTGTAAGAAGGTAAGTTTTCTTTTTCTTTCTTTTTTGTTTGATATTTCCTTTTTCCTAACCCATTTTTAGTGGGTTTGTATAAGGGTTGAGACACCCCTAAAGTGTTCCATTATTTTATTTAATTCTTTGCTGAAAAAAAATATGAAAGAGTAAGCTGGTACTTTATTACAAAAGAAAAAGCATACATTCCTATGTGACAATGGTAGGTACGTTTATAATGCCAAAGAAAAGAATTTTAAGAATTTTAACATTGGAACATTCGCGAAGGGATTTTACTTACCTCTCTCCAGGTTCTGTTCTTTTTTCTTCTTCCTTTCTTCTTTGTCTTCTTCTGCGTTCAACAATGCTTACCACACTAGAGCGTTACACGTCCTAACTCAGATTTATAAAGTATATTTTTCATATTATAAATTATTTGAAGAAAAAAAAAGTATATTATTTGTTCCTAATTTATTCTTTTCTTTCTTGAACTTTTTAAGATTTTTGTATAATTTTTTATTTAAATAATTCGTTTGAGATTTTGTTTCAGATTTTATGAATTTGTTTCAATTTTTTTCTGAAATTGTGTGGAAGATGTGTTTAAACAGTGGATCGCGTCCTTTCCGGCGTGTCAAGGAATGAACCGCGTCCTTTCCGGCGTGTCCAGAAAGAAGGTCGTATCTGGCCCATAAAAATGCGTTCGACACCGCGTCGTGCACGCATCTTTCATGTGTCCGCGTCGGTGGTGTATCGGAAACACGAACGACACCATTTTTGTCGTATCCGGGCTTCATAACAAAAAATTTTTTGGAAACATTCATTCTGCAGTGGCTGTTAAATAGAAACTATTGGTTGACATTCAAGATCATATTGTTGCCTCTTCAAGTTCTGATTTATCTCCACTACTGAGCAAGGAAAATAAGTTTTGCATGACCTGATTTGGCCTTTGATAGACAAACTACTTTTTGGAAGGAAAAACTAAGATGAAATGCTTTAAGATAGTGATAGGAACACAACTTTTTTTTCCATTCTTTAGTGAAAAAAGAGGTATAATGTCAGTGACATTCATAAGTTGGTTTTTGATGGTTCGATTCTAAATGGTTACAGCCTCATTAAAGACTCCATCCTCAACTTCTATACTCAGTTGTATACGACTGATTTTGTTGTTGCTTCTGAGGGTCAAGTTTCTAATTTTATATTTAAGTATATCCCTCCTCTTTTTACTTAGGATGAGTATCTCATTCTAACCAAGGTGCCCCGATGGTGGTTGGAATGGATACGATTGGTTTATTTCCTCTAATATTTGGATTTCATCATGAGTTCAATTATTTGGATAATTTGGTTGTCATTTATCTGTTTGATGTTCCCAATTGGAGCTTGGAGGAAAATGGGGTTTTGACTAAAAAAGTTGTCACGAAATTCTTTTCTTCTTTCTCTCATTGTGATTAGGGGAAGTTGGTTTGGTCCTTTTCCATTCTTCCTTCTAAGAAGCCTCTTGTGTTTTGGAAGGTTCTTCATAGACGCCTCCCTACTGATAATGAGACTTAAGAAAGAGATATTGTTTATGTTCTATGTGTTTTCTATGTAAAGAGCAAGAGGAAAGTATATTGATCATCTGTTGTCACTTTTATTTGGTGTTGGCTTTATAACATTTTTCCAGATCTCACTAACTTTCCGAAAGTATATTGATCATATGTATTTTAATTGTTTTGTTGTTACTTTTATTTGGTTTTGGCTTTATAACATTTTTCCAGATCTCACTAACTTTTCAGGCTTGGACTTGGTTGCGTTTCTCAAGTCCCCTAGTAGCCCTCTTATTCAACACCTTAGAATTGTTGTTATCTTCTCCACATGGATGATCTGGCGCATGAGAAATTATGTCAAATTTCAATAATGCATCAATATGTAATCTGCTCATCATACGATCAAAGACCACATATGTATTTCTCACTACCTGTCAAGGAAGGATATGTCTAATCATATTCAGGATTTTTCTATTTTAATGTTTTTTGTTTGCACTAGACCTGAGAGGGTTCTCAACCCCTACTCAATTCTTCTAACATTTCCCTAAGGCGGGTTAGGTCAAAAATCAACATTGATGGTGTTGTCCGAGGATCTTCTAGTTTGGCTGCTTGTGGAGGCATCTTCAGAGGGCGTCTTAGGAGTACACTGGTGGATTTTTTTGCTTCTTTTGGGGATTCATACAACTTTATATGTTAAGATTATGGGTATTATCCTTGCTATTGAACATGCTCATTCTCATGGAATACTTCTACGCAAGTATTCTTAGCTAAATCTCACTACCTTTGTAGATGTAGATTGGGGTTCAAATCCAGATGATAGAAAGTCCAGCACAGGTTATATTGTTTTTCTTAGCAAAAATCCCAGTACACTTAGCATCAAGCAAACAAAAAGTTGTCTCTCGTAGAACAACTTAAGCTAAATATCGAAGTATTTTAGTTGCCTTAGCTAAACTCTAATCATCATGCAATCTTCTTCACGAGCTTCATAATCAAATTTCACCTCCAACTCTATACTCTAGTAATCTATGTGTCGTTTTTATTGCCACCAATGAAATTATGCATTCTAAAAACAAACAATTTGATTTTGACTTGCACTTTGTTTGTAACTTCATTCATTAGAAAAAAAAAAAACTCTTATTCACCTTCCAAATACTCTACAAATCGTTGACATCCTTACTAAGTCACTTTCTGCTTTCTCTTTTCAATTATTCAAGGATAAATTAATGGTTGTTTCAAATTCAACCATTAGTTTAGGGGAGATGTTACATAGACCCTATAATAGCTCCTATACACTTGCATGTGTCATGCTGTGTATATAAACCATGTATCTTCGTTTCTCTGCGTACTAGAATCCATATAAGTGTATATAACTTTTCTCATTCATTTTTCTCTTTCTACATTTTGTTTATCGTTTCTTCTCTCTCTAGCTATCCTCACATTTGTCAATGAGTTTGCCACCATGGAGAACCTTATTGATTCTATCTGAAGGCTGGCATGAGAAAGTGGTAGAGGAGGAGTTTCAAACCAAGCCAAGAGATCGAAGGAGGAGGTTTGTGGGTTTTTTGAAGTTGTAGATCGAGAGGATGCCATCCTAATGTTCTCTTCAGCTTTCAATGATGCACGTTGAGACACATCAATGCCTGCATAATCCCACGTCTCTCAGAAACCCAAACCCCAAGCTCTCATAACCAAAACCATACCCACTAGAGGTGGCAAGAATTCTAAGAAGGGGAGAGGGTGTGCACAACAAAGATTAGAAAAAATAATGAAAACCCAAGAGAGGAAAACGAGACTATGCCTATATCTTAAATTGAGAAATTACAATGAAATAAATTGAATTTTATAAAAAGAAGAATACCTCTCAAGCTTTGTTATTTACTGATGTATCCTTTCTATCAATTGAAATATTATTAGTTATAGTTATTTGCTTATAATTTGAGACAATTAATGTGAAGTTGAGTAGAGTTAAGGGTTATACCCATAATCTACTATTTGTGTGTGAGGCTAAGTAGAGTTAAGGGTTGTTGCTTATAATCTAACAAGACTTATTGATAAGATGTATGCTACCCGGGGAGCATTTAGTGTAGTAAGCTATGTTAGAGAAAATTCAATGAGATCACACATTTCACTGGTAGCCCTAATCACATGGACTAAGGTGCTATGAGAGAAGCCCATGAGAGGATATTGGAGGCATGCATTGAGGCTACAATGAGGTAGACTAGATTGGGGTAAGGTTACTATGGGTAGGGTATTTGGATTGATCGCAAGTATGATGACTTTTAACGGCAAGTGCACCACGTTGTCAAAAGTAATAATGTGTCCCTAATGACGGATATCGAATCCACAAGGAACAGTTGAATATTCAAGTAAAAGATTCGCTAAATATAAAACAAAATAATAAAAGTTTGTTGAGAGTTGTTATGATGGCAAGGATTAACAAGAAAACAAGTCACAAAGTTGTTGCTTCAATTGGAAAAATAGGGATTGGGTTTCATCTTTCTCACTATTTTGTATTTTGATTAGCATGACAATATTGTGCGCTTTGATTGATATCAATTCCTCACATATAAAATTAGTAACGTGCTTCCTAAATATCAATTTCTCACATATTTATAAAAACAACTTATTATTCTTGATCAAGTCTATTCCTAGCACCCAAATATGTTAAGTATAATTGTTAAGGTCAGAACCATAAAAATACTTTACAATCAGATTTAAGATTCTAGATCAAGAATTAGAAGCAAAAAAATAAACCAATAATAAATAAAGAACAAAATATTATATTCAGATATCACCTCAATACATAAGAGATTGAACAAATTACTCCCCAATCCACAAGATAGAATTAGTCACACATTTTCTAACACTTTCTATTCTCCAAATTGGATTACAAGTCACTCAATGATGTTTTCCTTTCAATCTTGCACACTAGGGTTGTGCCTTAAGCCTCCTATTTAACCTAATTTGCTTCGGCTTCGCTTAGGTGCTAATGGGCTTGTTTGGGAAAATAAAACATAAAAGGGGTCCAACGTTACTGGCGCTATCTCGCTCAAGCGAGATCCACTGGTGGCATCTTGGCTTTTTGCAAATTTGGGCAACTTTGGTGAGTGTTGATGCATTCCAACTTTCTCTTTTTAGCTTTGTATATTTTCCTTTTGCCCAATCATCTCCATTCTCCCCTAGATTCCTGAAGTTAACACTAAATTTTGGAGTAAATCGTTCCTATTCAATTATAAATCACAAAATATGTCAAAAGGTATAAATTCATAAATTAGGGGTTATTTTATACTTATTTTAGCAATTAATACTCATAAGTGCTTATGTTTTAATATGAAATATTACTGAAATTTGGCACTTATCAATTTTCCCCAACATAGAATCTTGTTTGTCTTCAAGCAAAGTAAACGAATATATTTGAATTTAAATATCAAACCAGCTTAATTCACTAAATAACATATCAAATAAGAAACTTATGATGCTTCCAAATTCGAATATAGAAAAATATAGATACAATCAATTTTAAGGATCAAATCAAAACAATAAAATGACAATTCATTAAGGAATTTATTCTCATATGCTCACAGGTAAGTGTTTCTCTCAATTTTCTCTGAATCATAACAAATCAAAGTTGCTTTTCATTTCATCTTCCTATCACAAACACATTAGAAACATGAATCTTGAGTTCTTTTCCAGGGTTATAATGAGACTGTGCTTCCAAAAAGTATTGGTTTTTCAGATAACAAAATGCACCTTTCAATGAAGAACACACCTACAATCCAATTATAGCACATATGTATTATCTAATCACCATTTTCCTTTGACTTCACACTTTTTCTCATTTTTCTTTTTTTTCTTATTCAAGATTTTCAACATGAATTTTTCTTTTTTTTTCTTTGAGAAAATTTTTTCTCTTTTTTTTTCATCAACAGGAATATATTCTTCCTATTTTCAACTTTTTGAGTTTTCAACAATTAGAACCAACCATTCCCTTTTCTATATTTATTGCATTTATGTTCTCCTTCCTTAAACATGCTAAAGGGTAGGAAAATATATCATTAAAGGTTTAGGGTGCAATAATAATAAAAATTCTTGGCTCAAAGGGGATATAAAAAAAAAATTCTAATAAGATAAAGGTTGTCAATTTGGCCTTGGGTTCCTAATTAACACAAATGTCCCAATCATCGTCAGCTCTTTTATGATGCAGCAAAAAATAAAAATTAAGCAACCACAATGTCAATTCATCAGTAAAACTCTCAAAACTGTTTAATGATCACACACTCACTTGGTTTAATTGGTCTCATTCCTTTTTGTTTTGTCATTCTCTGTCCTAATCAATCATCCTGTTAAATTTTTATGTATCACAATTTCAACTACATTTGAATAGGGATTAAATCATATTTTCTTGTCTAACATGTGTCTAATTCATCTCATTATTTAATATTTAAACACAAATTCTTTTTTTCACAATTCAAAATTAATATTCTAGTTCTTTTTTTTTATTTAACAAAAATAAAACTAGAAAACTACTCAATAATTAAATTAAACTGAAATTTATTCAAGAAAAATAATTTAAAACATAAATAACCAAATAAGCACATAAGAGAACATTAAAAATAAAAATAAAAATAACAAAATGATCAATTAAGCAAATAAAAATAAACCAAAACAATTCAAATAAATAAATAAAAAAATTCAAATAACTGAAAAGAAAATAAAATTAGAAAGATAAAATTTTATTTTTGCTCAATCCTCTCTTCCTAAGAAGTTATCCAGTTGTGTGTTAAAATCTTCATCTATAGTCGTAGATGATCCTGCTTTGTTTGTTGGATCTGTCCCCAAAATAATATAACCTATCCCGAGACTAAAATCATAACTTGCAAACTGATCCGAAGGCATATAAGGATTTGGGTTGCCTTTGAGGATTTTTTTTTTTTTTATTGCAAAAATTGCTCGCTTGAGCGAGATTCCATGTAGGAACTCATTTTTTTGTCATAGAACTCGTTTGAGCGAGATTTGTCTCGCTTGAGCGAGATTTCCTGCAAGAAACTCAAATTTTACGTCGTCAAACTCGCTGAAGCGAGATTTATCTCGCTTGAGCAAGATGAATCCAGAAAGCACCAATTTTTTCATCATCTAACTCATCTAGGTGAGAATCCCTCTAAGAAAACATGGTTTTTGAAAGGTAAAATCAAAACAAAGATAACTAAACAACATAAAACTAAAATGTGGACTGGGTTGCCTCCTAATAAGTGCTCGTTTAACGTCATCTAGCTTGACGCCTATTTTTCTCAAGGTGGATCACCCCCTTTGTTGCAGCCTTTTGTACGCATTCTTCTCCTGCATCAAAATTTTTTAGACCATGAAAAAAGATTAAAAGTTACAGCATTATCTTAAGCTCTAACTTGAAGTTCTCCTTTATCAACATCAATAATGACTCTAGCAGTCTTCATGAAAGGTCTGTCAAGAATCAAGAGAACCTCTTCATCTTCTGTCATGTCCATGACAACAAAATCCACAGGGAATATGAACTTTTCCACCTTCACAAGAACATCTTCAACCACACCATAAGGATATTTGGTTACTCTATTAGCTAATTGTAATGTCATCTTGGTGGGTTTAATCGTCAAATCTCCTATTCTCTTTAACATTGCCAAAGGAATTAGATTTATGCTTGCCCCCAAATCTAGTAAGGCATTGTCCATAGATAAAACACCTATAGACACGAAAGATTAAAACTTCCTGAGTCCATGGATTTTTTAGGCAAGCCTTTTTTAATGATGACAATGTATCTATCCTCCAGCTCTATATTTCTCTCTTCAATATAGCTCTTATTCTTTCGAAATTTGTCAAATGTTTAATCTTGCTTTAGATTTCCTGCAAAAAAATTTAGGAGCAAATTGTCAAAAAAAATTCTTTCCTTCTCTTTTTTTGAAGGATTATGAGGATATGATAAATCTTTTTCAATAACACCTTGACGACTTTTTACGGCAAGTGCACCGCGTTATTAGAAGTAATAATCTGTCCCTAAGGACGGATATCGAACCCACAAGGAACAATTGAATATTCAAGTAAAAGATTTGATAAATATAAAAACAAAATAATAAAAGTTGGTTTGAAAATTGTTATGATGGCAAGAATTAACAAGAAAACAAATCAAAGAGTTTTTGCTTCAATTGGAAAAATAGGATTTTGTTTCATCTTTCTCACTCTTTTGTATTTTGATTAGCATTATAATATTTTTCTCTTTTGATTGTTATTGATGCCCGTATAAAATTCATTTATATTGATTCCTCGCATATAAAATTCTTAAGATGCTTCCTAAATATCGATTCCTCGCGTATTTAATAAAAACAACTTAGCTTTATGATTAGACGTTAATAGCAATTAACCTAATTTGTTAGGTTTAGGTGACTTCTTGCGTTGCGCTGGTGGGCTCATTTGAAAACACAAAAAGGCCCACTCTGATGCTATCTCGCTTGAGCGAGCAAGGCGTCGATTTTTTCCAACGCTTCTGGAGCATTTTCGCTCAAGCGAGAATGGGCTCGCTTGAGCGAGATGCTCTTATGCTGATTTGGGATTTTTGTACTTTTGTACGTTCCAGGGCCTTCTCGCTTTCTCCTTTTGGCTTAAATTATTCCTTTTTTAGCCATTCAACTCTATTTTTTCCAAGAAACCTGAAATTAACACCAAATTTGGGAATAAAACATTCTTATTCAAATAAAGATCATAAAATATGTAAAAATGTATAAATTCATAAATTATGGATTATTTTATATATACTTTAGCAATTAATACTCATAAGTGTCTATATTTTAATATGAAATATTACTGAAATTAGGCACTTATCACACCTCTCTCCTTATTTTCACTTTTTCTCTTTATTTTTTCCTCCTCACTTCTTTTATTTTCTCTTTCTTTCTAATCTCTCTTCCCCTCAGTCTCATTTTTTTTCTTCTTTTTCAATCAATACATTATTGCAATGCTATTTTGGGTTGGTTTGGTTGTTGATTGAAAACTGACCATTTTGTCTCTCTGCTAATTGTTTGGACATTTGCCCCATATGAATTTCCATATTCTTGATTGTTGCCATATTATTCTCATGACTATCCATAGTAGCTTTCATGAATTTCTCCAAGTTATCTTCCAATTTATTCAGTCTTTCAGTATCTGAAGGATATAGGAGTTGTTGTTGTTATTGGAAAGGACCTTGCATATTAGATGAACCATGATCTTGCCTCCACCCAAAATTTTGATTTTTTTTGCTTCTCCAACCTAGAGAATAATTGTTGGAGAAGCCACCTCCTTGCCTTCCCTGATTACTCATGTAATTTACCTCAACTTTAGGTGAATTGTTCTGATAAGAACAGTGACCATTAGGATGATCACTTCCACATAAATCACACCTGATTGGTTGACTCTGGCTTTGAGATGAATGAACAACATGTAATTGTTGGGGAAGTTTAGCCATTTGTGTTGTTAGTTGCTCAATTTGTTGTGTCATAATTTTATTTTGAGCCAAGAGGGCATCTTCATACAACCTTTTTTTCTAAATACCTTGCCTATCATGTTGGGCTTGATAATCAGTTTATGTCAATGCATCAATAACCCTTGTCGCTTGTTCAACATGAAGAGCCATTATTGTGCCACCAACTGCGACATTTAAGAGCATCTTTGTGTCAGATCTGAGACCATTCAGGAATATGCTCAGTTGAGCAATATCTTCAAACCCATGATTTGGGCCTTTTCTTAGCATCATTTTGAATATTTCCCATGTCTCACAGAAAAATTCATCTGCTCTTTTTCTGAACATAGAAATTTCAGAATTTGCTTTGATGTAGCGAGAGATTGAAAAAAATCTTTGCAGAAATTTTTCCTTTACACCCTTCCAGCTAGTGAGGCTATAATTTGGATGTGAGTTGAGTCATTCCTTAACTTTTCCTGCCAATGAAAAAGGAAACAAGCTCATATAAACATTTTCAATATCATCTTATTAAAAGCTCATTATTCCCACCAATTCATAAAATGTAGACAAATGTGTATATGGATCCTCATGATCCATAGTTGTAAATTGATTGGTACCGATGAGACTAAGGAAAGCAAGTTTCATCACCAAGGCCTTGATGGTAATAGGTATTGCAATACTAGAAAAATGACTTGGCCCTCGATGCATGACATAATCTCTAAGTGTCCTCCTATGAGGTAGTGTTTGTTCTTCTGCCATGTTGTTTTCCTCTTTTAGTGGGAAAGAAAGTGGTTGAGGATCCCTCTCTAGTGTCTCCTTGCCTTTCTTTTATCTTTGTCTTGTTGATTCTTTTGGTTGCCCTTTCAATCTCTGCTTCAAATAATAATTGATCTTTGAGAATTTGACCTCTCAATATCATATAAACCGCTAATGCAAGGGTTAACAAAAGGATTCACTAGCAGTAACAGGAAAAAAAATCTTAAAAGTTTAAAACAAATAAAAGAAAATAAAATAAAAACAAATTAAAATAAATCTGCAATTAAAATATAAAAAACAAAAATAAAAAAATAGTAAACAAATAAAAACAAAAATTTAAAACAAATAAACAAAAGAAATTCAAATCAAAATTGAAAATAAACAGAATAAAATAAAAACAGAATCTGCAATTAAAATCTGAAAATAAATTAAAACAAATAAATTCAAAAATATGAAAATAAATTAAAATAAATAAAATAAAAAATCTAAAAATTAAAATAGAATCAATTAAAAAATAAAAACAAATTTGTAATAAAATAAAAAAATAAAATAAAAATTGTAAATAAAGCAAAAATAAAATAGTAACAAATATAAACGCAATAAATAAATATAAACAAAAATTAAGACTATTAAAAAAATAGTTAGAAGTATTCACAATATTTAGGAATTTATACTCAAAAATCAAATTGTTCCCCGGTAACAATGCCAAAATCTTGATGACTTTTTATGGCAAGTGCACCGCGGTGTCAGAAGTAATGTGTCCCTAAGGACGGATATCGAACCCACAAGGAACCGTTAATATTCAAGTAAAAGTTTCGATAAATATAAAACAAAATAATAAAAGTTTGTTGAGAGTTGTTATGATGGCAAGAATTAACAGGAAAACAAGTCAGAGAGTTGTTGCTTCAATTGAAAAAATAGGGATTGAGTTTCATTTTTCTCATTCTTTTGTAATTTTATTAGCATGATAATATTGTGTTATTTGATTGATATTGATGCTCGTATAAAAATCATTTATATAGATTCCTCGCATATAAAATTATTAAGGTGCTTCCTAAATATCGATTCCTCGCATATTTATAGAAACAACTTATGATTGAGATTAGACGTTGATAGAAACTAACATTTCAAGTCTATTCCTAGCACTCAAATATGTTAATTATAATTGTTTAGGTCAGAGCAATAAAAATACTTTCCAATCATATTTAAGATTTTAGATCAAGAATTATAAGCAAAACAATAATACCAATAATCAATCAAGAACAAAATATTATATTCATATATCACCTCAATACATAATAGATTGAATAGATTACTCCTAAATCCACAAGGTTAAATTAGCCATACATCTTCTAACACTTTCTATTCTTCCAATTGACTTACAAGTCACTCAATGGTGTTTTCCTCTAAATCTTGCACACTAGGGTTGTGCCTCAAGCCCCCTATTTTGTTGAAGCTGGAGGAAGCTTCTTCCCTACCAAGGCTTGATGTGTGTTTGATGAAGAAAATGGCTTGAGTGCTTTGAAGATTGTAATAGGTTTTTAGATTCATTTGTAATTAGGCTTGTA
>Ga0123342_1009511_pt1 | contig 11613 bp, 13 predicted proteins | sample Turbeawhitnodule_FD_89960 | JGI IMG/M metagenome (GOLD analysis project Ga0123342, IMG submission 89960) | Root nodule microbial communities of legume samples collected from Mexico - Turtle bean Mexico white nodule | ecosystem: Host-associated > Plants > Roots > Nodule | place: Mexico: Nepantla... | reverse complement strand
GCTTTGTTTCCAATTGTTCTGTTTGGTGCAGTAGCTTAATCTTTCATTTCTGTCCAGCTTTCATTTCTTGTTCTTCATTATTGTTGTTTGATTCCATTTGACAATATATGGACCTCCATATGAACTTTGGTTTGATGCAAAGTCTTGGTGAGTTCTTGAATTAGAACATTGATCCAATTCTAAGTAAAGTGCCATTTCATGACCAACTCAAGTTGCTCCTAAGATTGTCAAAGAATCATGTATTTTTGTTATTGCATTCACATCAAAACCCTAACCACCACACCCTCTCTCCAAAGCTATGGAAGAGTTGTAATTTGTTTAATCATATATAATTTTTTATAAACTTTTATGATGTTAAATTTTTTTCAATAAAGTTTCATTTACTAAAGCAAGTGAAGTGAAATATAGAACTTAAAAAGAAGCATGTGGTTTAATTATTCAATTTTTACACTTATCTTTTCTATTGTAGAACTTTGTTTAGAAGTTATAATAATATAAGGGTATATTATATTAAATTAAATTCATTAATCTACGTTCAGGATGCACATTTTTCTTTTAGGTGATAATAAATCCCACGTACAATTCATCCCAAAATTAATCTAGCTGTGGGACATATGAGTGATCAATTGATGTAGTTTCTAATAATTTTGTGTTGAAGGTGGGAATCGTGTATCGAATTTAGGTGAGAAATTGAAGAAATTTGGTGCAAGGAATGATTCCTTTACGATATTGACAAGGAGGAAAAAAACAAGTTATTTTACCTTATAAGTTATGGTAATTTTTTGCAGTTATCTATGGCCAAAAGCTATTGGTCTATCTAAAAAAAGCTTCTACAAATACTTTTACATAGCTTTTTGAATCATCCCCTCAAAGTAAGTGTATTAAAAAAATGGGCAAGTGAGACTCGTCTTTTTAACTTTTGACATTCAAAAAAAAATAAAAAATAACTCCTTTATATTATTATATTAAATATTTAAAAATAATATAACATGATTTTCTTAAGATAAATATATGACCAGAATTTACCCTTGTATATATGTTGTTTTTTATAAAAGCTTTCATGTTATGTATAACTATGTTATGTATAACTATGTTATGTATAACTATGTAACTTGATATCTCAGTTAGACTTACACTTTAAGTAACAACAATCATCTGTCATCACATGAAAAAAAAATATTATTAAAAAAAGAAAAAAAGAAAGAAAATACAAAAATATGGAGGGACTAGACCAAAACCCATATGTTAACAAAAACGATAATAGGTAGACTATACCTATTCATAAAGAATTCTAAGAACATATTAGATGAAAGTTTATTATACCAATGAAATGATCTCTATGAATAAATCCTAAATGAGTCAACTTATCAGCACACACATTCCCTTCACGAAAAATATGAGTAACCCTAAATATGATTTCCCACTGTAATTAAGACAAATATTCCATCGATTACGAAACATCCACAAAATATTAGTCCTAGCAGTAAACACAGCACAAACCAATACATAATCACATTCAATTCAGACATTAATAAACCCCATCTTTAGAGCTTATCCACAACACGTATAACTCCACAAAACTCAGCAACCATAGTAGTCTGAACTTCAAGAAACACAAAGAAAACACCAATAAACTCCCCCATACTCCCACGAAAAATACCTCCACAAGTAGCAAGACCAGGATACCCCTAGCAGCCTCATCAATGTTAATTTTAACATAGCCTAGTGAAGGAAAGTCCCATCTAACAGATAACTTTGCAATATTTGCTAAGGAAGTAGTAGAACACCATTTATCATTCTAGAAATTAATAAAAGAACTTATACCAAGAGTCCAAGAAGTATAATTAAGTATAGTAGAATAAAATTGTTTAATTCCAAGCCAAAGTGATGAAAATCTATAAATAATTCTAAACTCATATTTTGATTTAAGAACCCTATGCTTCAAGAGAAAAGACCAAGGCCTATTGCTATAAGAAAAGTTCCAAGCAAGCTAAAGAAGATATGCATTATTTTCATGACGAAGATTAATAATCTTCAAACCTCCATTCTCAAGAGGAGAACAAATTGTATCCCAATTCACGGTGACTATGCATTTTTTCAGAATATCACCAGTATAAATAAAGTTTTGAAATCACTGCTTTAAGAAGTGAAATAGGCCATTTATACATATTAAAGCTATAAGCTAGAAATCCAATAATCACCATATTGACCAACTGAATCCGACCCATCATGCTAAGAGATTTACCTTTCCAAGATGCTTGCTTCAATTTGACTTTATCTGTTAAAGGTTGAAAAAATCGACACTTTGGAGCACCAACAAAGATAGACACTCCTAAATAATTGAAAGACAAACAAACATGACTACAAGAAATAATACGTTGAATTTTGGTGACAAATCTTGCAGAATTATCTATGGTGGAAAAACTACTTTTAGTGTTATTAACATATTGATTAGAAAAATCACCATATGTTTTAAGAAAAATACTCAAATTTCTAAGAGATTTAATATCTCCCCTATAGAAAACAAATATGTCATCAACATATAAAATATGAGAGGGGTGAAAACCAAAGTGTGTCAAAACTAATAATAAGAACTTCCAACTCAGAGAGTCAAAGCCTTTATGAATATCAACTTTGTAAGCCACATTACCTCCTCTAACCTTTTTAGAAAGCATGTTAATAGCTTCAGAAGCAATTCCAATGCAATCCTAAATCTGTCTACCCTGCACAAACCCATATTGATGATGATAAATGATTCTAACAGCCACAAGTGCAAGCCTATCCGCTATCTTGGAAATAATCTTAAATTTGAAATTAACAATAACAATTGGCCTGCAATCTTTAATGGAGTCAGCACCTTGAATCTTAGGAATAAGAGATACGACATTAATGTTCATTCCCGGGAGAACCCAATTTTGTTAAAAAACTGTTGAACAATATTGCAAACATCTGTCTCAATAATATCGCACCAAGAATGATAGAAAACACCACCAAACCCATCAGGACCATGAGCACTATTACCATTAAGATTAAAAACAACAGTCTTGATTTCCAAAAAATCAGGACATTTAATCAACATCACATTCTCCTAAGAGGAAACTAGCTCAGGAATATAAGAACCAATAAAATCCTCCATATTACTCCATATTACATGTATCCGGTACATTAGAAATAAACTCAGCATAAATATTTTTATAAAAATCCAAAATATGATCCTCAATGAGTTTAGTATCCTTAGTAACCTCATTATCAATTCGTAGACGATGAATCCCACTAGAATTATTTCTCCTTTTGACCACAACATGGAAAAAAGTCGTATTTCATTCTCCATCTTTGAACCGTAACATATATTGACAGTGAAGAACATGATCAAACTCCTCCTTAACAATCTTTTCTTGACAGAGAAGCCCATCAATATCAGACAAACTAGCAGTCTCTAAGTTTTGTTGAATATCTAGGAGTAGATCCTGCTTAAGAGGAATTGCATTGTGAACATTACCAAAAGAATTTTTATTCAAGTCTTGGAGTTCAATTTTCAACCTTTTTAACTTATGTTGCAAAATAAACATAGGACAACCAACAACCTTATTAGCCCAAGAATCATGAATAAGCTTAAGACATGAAGTGTTATGAAGCTACATAGAAAAGAAACAAAAACTGCTAACCTTCCTCAAAGAATTACTAGCAAGACTAGCAATAAGAGGGGAATGATCAGAACAATTTTTAACAAGAACCTGATAAGTACAAGAATCTCATTCATCCAGACACACTCCATTACATAAAGTCTTATCCAGTCTTTTATGAAATCTATGCTACCCTCTCCTTCCATTACACCAATTATATCAAGATCTAGTAAAAGACATACAAGAAAGATCATTAGTATTAATCCAATCAAGGAATTCATTACAAGAAACCTGATTAAGAGCCACCCCCCCTTTACAGTCATCCATCGAGAGCACAACATTAAAATCTCCCATAATACACCAAGGCCTTGTGAAGGAACTAAGATCCCTTCATAAAAATCGTCTAACCAAGTATGTGTTAGCACCATAAACACCTGCAAAGCTAAAACATTTATCATGAAGAAGACAAGTTACAGAAATAAACTGATCATTGACTAATAAACTTTGGACAAGATTAGGAACCGAAAAACACCAAAGCTTAGCAACTTTATTAACAATAGGAGACGTAGCCACCAAATACATATTAACAGATTTGAAAAGAACGTTGAAAGCATCAGTGTACAACATCATAGGTTCAACAAGAAAAAATAGGAGGGGTTTATGTAGTTTAAGTAAACTAATAAACATCTCCACAATTTTGTGGTTTCCCAAGTCCTTTAACATTCCAGAAAAATGAAGAGACCTTCATTGCGACGTTTTAGAGAGAACTACCTTAGCCGTTTTTTTTAGATTTACCAGTCCCCTTACGTGGTCTCACTGGTTTTCTTTTAGTGCAAACTATTTCCTCCCAGTATCATTGGCATCCTCCTCCATCTCGTTAGGATCAACCCAAAATTTTGAAACAACATCTGTAGTTTCCAAACCATCAAGAGAGAAAAAATGATTTTGTAGGACCAATGATAGTGCTTTAACATCCCCAAGAGATTTAGCCTTTCGAGGGGAGGTATGAGGTGACGAAGATGGTACAGTCACAATAGTAGAGACCTCCATATGATGACCATCAATTGGAGTATTAATTGGTGCTTTAGAATCTGCAGGTGATTTAGCCCTCCGAGGAGAGGTAAAACGCAACGGAGATGGTATAGCCACATGAACATAGACCTCCACATGATGATCATCAATAAGAGTCGTAATTGAACGTGACATTGAGCCCTTGGCTTGCATAACGACAGGTGAATTCCTTAGCATCATCGGTTCTGGGAAATCCGAAGTGGGAGTGAACAACCCCTGCCTGGATGGGGACCTATCATGATTCGAGGCATCCTCGAGAAGAGGCATGTTTGCAAAATCATCCTCCACTTCACTTGTTTTATTAGAAGCAAGGTTACCCAAGAGTGACCCCGTGTTAGCCCTGCCAGAAGCATCAATGTTCAATTTATCAGTGGGCCTTCCACGAGCTTTGGCTGCGAATCTTTCTTCTGGTACTCTTTACGTTGTTTAGGAACCGCGATCCTCCCCTGTTCCCATTCATCAGAAGTTGTCTTCTGAGAAGGTTTATGTTGAGGCTTAGGAACACGACCATGATCATGAATCACCCGGCACTGAGCAAGCTCATGCCCAATCATCTTACACTGAGAGAAAAATGGAGGGAGCCATTCATATTTCACATTAGCTACAAAAGAAAAATTTGAATGTTCAATCAATAGGTGATCGAGAAAAAGGGACAACAAACTAATATCCACCAACACTCGAGCAAACATACCCCTAGTCTTTATCATAATATGCACATTCAAAGACAAAGGAGTACCAAGACCTCTGATGATGGAAAATATCACCCTTGGTCTCCAATACTCTAAAGGCAATTTGTAGATTCTAATCCAGGCCTGAGTTTTGGTACTCTTCATGGTAGCTGGAACAAAGTCTTTTGTCCAGGCAAACAATCTCAGGAAACTAGGAGTAACTTTAAGGAACCCATCTCGAGGATCCATCGCATGTCTTCTAAAGAAGCGAACTCAAACTCATAGAAACCATTCCCAAGAGGAATTACTTTCCACGGTCCAAGAATCTTCCGCACCGGCTGCAACTTTTTAGTTAATTCCAAGTGTGTGAGAGATTTATCCCCATTAGATAGAATAATCCGACCATGAAGATAGGTCTTACAATCCTCAAGACCAACCAAGTAATTTGCCTCATCAATCCGAACAACAATCATGTCTCCCTTAATACAAGGAGTAGGTAGCTGGGACAAAAGAATGTTTCCCAAAGCCTGAGCAAAACTCTTCCTTTGTCCTGTCATAACATACGTTTTTTTTATTAGGGAACACTTCTCGATCCATCAAACAAGCCCATGGGATGAGGAAACCCGTAGAGTCCTCCGTCATTCTCAAAGGCTAAACCGTTGCCGACCAACCCACACCAGCCGCCACCATCCCACTGGCTGCACCACCTAAAAATCTTGACTCTACCACAAATTAGAACCGTCTACATGAAAAAGGTGGCAACTTTGGTTGTGTGTAATAGAATTTTCAAGAAGACATTTAAGGAAAAAATACACCCTGGATGCAGACAAAGAGAGCCGCCGTGCCACCACCAGCATCTCGACAGACTGCTACGTCGCCACCGACCAGCACCCATGACCCCTGTGCCACCACCGTTCACCATCAAGTTGGAGAATGAACAACCACCCACACAAATTCTAATCGCACCAAAACCCTTCAAAGGAGAAAGAACTGAGAAAAATATTATCTTCAAAGAGATTTTTTTCTCCGTTTATCTTTATTTTCCCTTGTATATATGTTGTAAGTCTCTAATAATTTGCTCAAAGTTGGCTTATAATTACTATTTTTTATTCTGATCGCAACCATTTCTATAAATAATCTGGGTTTTGATAATTATTGACGGAGAGATTCCAAATACAAATAAATGGTCAATGTTATTACTAAATTTTTACATTCTTTATCTAATGATAATTTTTCTATTAAACATTTAATTATGAGATTACATACAATTTCCATAAACTGGCATTGAGAAGAGAATGATTTTTCACCTTCAAGTTCTACAAGACAAAAGCATTACATTTTTCAACATAGATTCATTCCTTCTGCTGATAAATAAGCTGCTACAAACTTACCTGAGGGATTTTCGTTAAAAATTTTGCAACTCACACATCAAATGTAAGTTAAGTGTGAACAATAAATTGCCAAATCCCCCTATATTGCCACAATTATGATGGAAGAACCAAACCAAGTAAATTTACTAAAACAAAGATAGAGATGTTGGCACACAAAAACTTTACATACACAATTTTTGCACTTATCTTTTCCTTTATCTTTGGATTTAAAATAAGCAATACTTTCTAAAATAATTTTAGAAAAATTCAATTAATTTAATGAAGTTTTTAAAAGTTAAAACTGTAAAACTAGAAAAATATTTTATATTCTACAATTCTATCTTTGGGAAGTAAGTGGTAGATTCTGATTTTATTGCAGTTTGAGAAGAGAAGGCAAAATTGATAACCGACCATTACTGATTGGACTTAAATGGGTAATCGAAATCAAATCTCATAATTGAAAGTTGACATGGCACGATCAGGACCGTTTGTCACTGTCCCTGAAAATGAAATGCCAAAGCATCATCATGCCATGAAACCACTTCCATCTTCTTTTTTCTCTTTCTATTATTTTCCTCTTTGTGCTCACTGCAGTGCCCAGAAGCACTACCATCGCAAGACCAGATATTTCTCTCAAATCTGAATCTTTCACTTCTATTTTTCCAAATCCGGAGATTCCAGATCTTGGGTATAGCTGCTGATCTGAAAATCTTTGTTTTTCCCCCCTGAACATTACTTTCCCGGAAAACGGTTTCCGGGGAAAAAAAGTGAAAGAAGGTGCAATTGGGGTTTGGAGAAAGTTGTAAGATGCGGCGAAGAGCGACGGATTTTCGCAGGCCAGTGCGTAGGAAGGTTCCAGATGCTTTTTGGTGGGCATTGTGCTGTGCAGTGATTCTTCTCTTTGTGTATATTCTGAGCAAAGGGAACAAAATTGAGTCCAGACCCGCTTTGTCCAAGGTAATGATTTTTTCTCAATTGGCTTTGTTTTCATTTATGAAAATGTTTTTGAATTTTTAGCTTAGGCTTCTGAGGATTCAACTTCTGTTAAGTTGATTTGATTTTGGTAGGGAGGGTTGGGTGGTATATGAACGTGATTTGTGTGCTTTGGTTTTTTTTTATGTGATGCTGGGGACTGATTTTGTGCTTTGCATGTATGTAATTAGGAGATTGTGTGAATTGGCTTTTTCCACTGTTTTGCTTTGGATTTTTTCCCTCACGGGAGTAAAAAGGGGCTTGTTTCATAGTACGGTTGTTTGCATTTTTTTTTTATACTTTTTTTTACATCACTCGGAGCTTGAATGCTTAATAATTTGGAATAGCACTTGCAGTAACATGCTAGATCTGGTGTTTTAAAATGCTGATTTGATTAAAAATCAACAAATTCAACACTTGCACGACTCATCTTTATTTAGTCTAAGATGACTCTCTGCTTGATTTTTTTGCGAGTTCATTGGATTCTAATCCATACCATGATGTTTCTACGTGCTCTCAAATGATTACAATTGTATGGAGAACTGGAATCTTTTTTTTTTTTGCAGCAGGGATAATATTAAGTTCTCCAGATATTGCTGTTGTAAGTTTTATAACATACATTCATGTCCTCTTATAGAGAAAAACCACTATTCCTATTCACTCTCGCCACGAAAAGTGACAAGTGCGTTATAGGTTTTTTACACAGACCAAGAAAAACTAGTATCAAATTTACAAAATTAACTTTATTATCATTAATTCTTTACACTATCTACCACCTTCATTAATATTATAAGGGTATAACTTAAAAAGTTAATTAATATTATATTGAAAAACCAAAATGATACTTGCTGTAAGATAGATGGAAGATTATAATTTTTTCTAAATTTGGAACTATAACTGAATGGTCAATTTTTTCCTCAAAGGATCATGCATGGATCATAAAAACAATACTTGACATGGTTACATGTCTTGCTTAATTTGGTATTATAATATTATTGCACTGGGTAGGATAGGTATAAATTAGTTTCTTGTTATCTTCTTTTAGCTAATAGCTTTGAATCCTGATGTACAGAAAACTTACAAGCATGATAAGATTATGGAAGGCCTTAATATTACTGAAGAGATGTTGAACTCTAACTCGGTTGCGAGACAACTCAATGATCAGATATCTCTGGCAAAAGCTTTTGTAGTAATTGCCAAAGAAAGTAACAACCTCCAATTTGCATGGGAATTAAGTGCCCAGATCCACAATTCACAGATGCTCCTCTCAAATGCTGCCACTAGGCGTGTTCCTTTGACAACCAGGGAAACAGAAAGGGCTATCCGTGATATGGCATTATTGTTATACCAAGCCCAGCAGCTCCATTATGATAGTGCAACCATGATCATGAGATTCAAAGCAAAAATTCAAGCTCTTGAGGAACAGATGAATTCTGTTACTGAAAAGAGTTCGAAATATGGACAAATAGCTGCTGAAGAAGTCCCAAAAAGTCTTTACTGCCTTGGTGTTCGGTTGACAAGAGAATGGTTCAGAAACTTTAATTTGCAAAAGAAATTGAAGGACGATAGACAAATGGAGATGAAGCTCAAGGATAACAATCTTTACCACTTTTGTGTTTTCTCTGATAACATTCTTGCTACTTCAGTTGTGGTCAATTCAACTGCAGTGAATTCTAAAAATCCCAATATGGTTGTTTTTCACCTTGTCACTGATGAAATAAACTATGCTGCGATGAAGGCATGGTTTGCCGTGAATGATTTCCATGGGGTGACTGTGGAAGTTCAGAAGTTTGAAGACTTTACTTGGTTAAATGCATCATATGTTCCTGTTCTCAAGCAACTTCAAGACTCTGAAATACAGAGCTACTACTTTTCTGGCAACAGTGATGATGGAAGAACACCTATCAAGTTTCGTAACCCTAAATATCTATCCATGCTTAATCACCTTAGGTTCTACATACCTGAAGTTTTTCCTGCACTAAAGAAGGTGGTGTTCTTGGATGATGATGTTGTGGTTCAGAAGGATCTTTCTGGTCTTTTTTCCATCGATTTGAAGGGTAATGTAAATGGAGCTGTTGAAACATGCATGGAGACATTTCACAGATACCATAAATATTTGAACTACTCTCATCCTCTTATACGTGCACAATTTGACCCTGATGCTTGTGGATGGGCATTTGGGATGAATGTATTTGATTTGGTTGAATGGAGGAAAAAGAACGTAACTGGCATTTACCACCACTGGCAGGAAAAGAATGTTGACCGAACATTGTGGAAACTTGGTACCTTGCCGCCTGGACTGTTGACATTTTATGGATTAACTCAGCCCTTAGATCCATCGTGGCACGTTTTGGGTTTTGGCTACACCAATGTTGATCCTCAGTTGATAGAGAGGGGAGCTGTGCTACATTTCAATGGGAATTCCAAACCATGGTTGAAGATTGGGATAGAGAAGTACAAGCCCCTATGGGAAAAATATGTTGAATACTCTCATCCTTTATTGCAGCAGTGTAACTTCCACTGATTTTGGATTGTGTTTAAATTGATACTTCAGACCTTGGTGGAAGTTGGTGGGGTACGAAATTATATCATTGGCTTTTTGTGGAACTGGTAGGCTGGGAGATGCTTACTGGATTACCGGATTCAGGTCTTAATTTGTTGTCAGAAATGTTTGTACAATTTTGAAAGGTCAAACATTTCTGGTGGCTTTAACATGGTGTCTTCATTGAATCTGGATCTTCTATTGTAGCATATACACGTTCATCTGTCAAATATTAAGACTAAATCAGTTCAGTTTCTAATTGTAGTCAAGGATGAGATCAGTTGCAAACTTTTTATGTTCACTACTGTTCCTGGCAAGACCAGATGTTCTTTCCTGTGGCATTCATTTGCTGAAACTTTATTCGTTATTTTCGATGCCACTTTTGCAGAAGAAATTACTGTGATTTAGAGTTATCAACTTCCCATGTGTAGCAAAACTATCTATTTTATTTATTTCAGAAGCAGATATTCCAGCTGCATTTTTTGTTGTGAGTGAAGAATGTTTCTCACATAACCATTTCTTGTTTACAATTGTGTTGTATAGTTTGTACCTTGTATCTCAATAATCTAAGGAATATCTAAAGTTAAATGAGAAAAAAGGTACAAAATTTGCAGTAGACAAAAAGAAATTGGTATATTTCTGTCTAAATAAAAAGAAATAACCACACTCTCACGAAGATACGAAATTTTAACTACTTAAGACATCTTAAAAGAAAAAAAGAATCTCTTTTAATTTTTCTCAAAGTAAAGAAATAAAACAAAAAAGAAAAAAGAGAGTCGTGTGGTGAAATTTCGCCCATGTGGGACTTTCATTTCTACTAAGTTCTAACAAAATGCTTCCTTCTCATCCATCTGTATTGCTTCAGCATTGCATGACGTAACTAAACTATTTTAATAATGGTAACTGTTTTTACTTTTTAAATTTTTGGTTGACAGGATATTAATTTATGACCATACCAATGAAAAATATCTTAATAAAAAGTAATATATTTCATGTGTTTAATTATGAAGAAAACTTATTTAGAAATGAAATAGTTGACTGAAGGAATAGTGATGCATAGCATCAGCTACTCTTTTGTGAATTAAAATTACGTTTTGCCATGGTTTCATTTATCTCGCATTCATTAATATTTTTAGTCCATTTCATATTTAGTTTAAGGGACAGCAAAGTTATAAGCAAAAACTAGCCATGAAAGAACAACAAAATTGCTTCCTTGGCTTATGGATTTTATATTTGGTCAAAGGGAATAAATTTGCACTGTATTTATTTCCCAGTAATTTTAAACGCAGGATTGGACCGATCCGTGTGTGTGTATATATATATATATATATATATATATATATATATATATATATATATATATATAT
>Ga0123342_1009510_pt1 | contig 11615 bp, 14 predicted proteins | sample Turbeawhitnodule_FD_89960 | JGI IMG/M metagenome (GOLD analysis project Ga0123342, IMG submission 89960) | Root nodule microbial communities of legume samples collected from Mexico - Turtle bean Mexico white nodule | ecosystem: Host-associated > Plants > Roots > Nodule | place: Mexico: Nepantla... | reverse complement strand
TGTCTTGAGGGGATCAATGTCACTTTCTTGGTTGTGGTGTAAGTGATCTAGGTGTGATTGCTTAGTGGAATTCCTCAGTAGTTTCTGAGAAGACTGGATGTAGCTCTGGGTTTATAGTGAACCAGCATAAACATCTGTGTACATTTTCTCTATCCCTAACTCTTTGAATTCAGTTTTGATATTTGTTTACTGGTATAAACAACCGATTGTTTCTGCGAAACAACTGATTGTTTTACTAGTCCTGTGCTTTTAGCTTTGTGTTTTGAAAAACTGATTTCTCAATCAAGGTTTTCTCGAAGTAATTTCATTCAAGGCTTAAAAGTTTGCGAAAACTCTCTTTAAACAATTCACCCCCCCCCTCTAGTTTAAAGCCATATATTCTAACACAATGCACCACAAAACTAGAGGAAACAATAAAAGACAAGCAAGAAAAGGTGTAAACAAGAAATAGCTAAACCAAAAACAGAATAAAAGATTTGACAAAACTTGGAGAAGAATATGAAATGAAAAGACAAGCAAGAAAATAAGGCACACAATGAAAGTCTAGCACACAAAGGAATCCTAAAGAAAAGTACTAGAATAGATGAAGAAAATCAAAAAACAGTGCTACTGGAATAGTTGGATAAAATGTGCGTGACTTGAAAAATTGATCTGGAACTGCATAATGCAAAATGGAATCTGAAAATTAAACCACTGAAACTTCAAGATGTTATCTCAATTTGGGCACTGGAATCACACAAAAACAGTATACCAATTAATTGTGATAAATTTATGAAAATCACTGCTGCATCATTGTTTTTCCAGAGTCAGAATTTTACACTCTGTACGTAATTCATTTATCATTTTTTTGTATTTTGATTTTTGATGTACTTCTTTTCTTCACTCTTTTGTAACACTTCAAACTACTTAAATCCAAAATTTCAGAAATTTTCAGTAACAACAGAAATTTTGATAAACCAAACAGTCAGCACGTTTTAAGAAAAACAGAGGAAACCTTAATTGGAATGAAAAAAATAGAATTAAGAAACTTCAAAGACACAAAAGAATTGATGTATAGAACTTGTATAGAACTAATACACAAGCATGAAATCAAATCTAAAAAGAAAAATGCACCAAAGGATCAAAAAACAGAATCACAAAACTGTACTCAAATAATATCAATAAAAAAAATTAGCAATAAAAGTACTACATAGAATTGATGACATTTTAGGAAAAACATAACTAGACAAAACATATATGGATTCAAAAATCAAAATGACACAAACACAGAATTTGTAACAATTAAAAACAGCAAGAAAGACTCAAAATAAAGCAAAAACAGAATCAACTACCACAAAAACAAAATTAAAGTGTCAATCAACTCATTTTTTTAACAGAGCCATAGCTCTAGATACCACATGATGTGAGTTGAATCAAGCATAGACACTTTCAACACTTGATCAAAACAATATATTTGAAGGAAGACAACAATGCAAGGACTAAATGAATGCTAAAACACTGAAAACGAAATTAACATCACCAAAACTGAATGCTAAAACAGAATTGAACTCAAGGAAGCTTAATGAATCATCAATGGAGACAAAGCCTTCCAAAATGATGAACCAAACTCAAATAAGAGTGTTATTTCCTTGTGAACAACAATTGGAATAAGATTACCGAACAAAATTCAAAGAAACACACATTTAACTGAAAAAATTTGAAGAAGAACAAAAGCTACCGAATGAAACACAAATTGAAATAAAAGAACCTATTGAAATTGAAGAACAAGGCATAGAGTCAAAACTACCGATTGAAATGACTATGGAAGATGAAAGAAGATGAAACTTATGTGGTTGTAGCATGGCTTGGGAATGAACACGCCACTTGGAGGTGATGATCGAAGATAGGTGTTGGTCTGCCGCCACTTGAATGCTCCCAATGCATCACAAGATGAGACAAGAAGAGGAGAACAAATCTCACACCAAACACTCACAAATTGAGTATAGTTTCTTTAATTCTATTTCAAACTTGTCTTTACAATGACCAAGAACCTCTGTTTATAGCGTAAGAGGGCTGAAATAAAAGTGAAAAAAATTCAAAATTCCCTCCTAATTCAAAATTAAATTCTGCGCCTAAATCTAGAGTCATGAGGAAGATGTGACTTATTTTCTATTTTGGCACCTCCTAAACTACTCCTACACCAACTCCTTAAGTCACATGGAAGACGTGACTTTGTTTTGTACATTAATACCCCTTATTTAATATTTACACATTCCTTTTAAAGTTCTACTAAAAACTACACAATAGAAATTACAAATAGAGACACCCAATGATGCTCATTTATTTAATGATTGGCCTTGCCCCTCATGGGTTGGACTTGGGCTTCTTGGGCTTGGGCTTTGGGCTCCATATTAAGAACACTAATAAGAAGAAATTCAAGTATTTTGGTCCTTGACCATTCTTCCTATTAATAGCATCTTTTTTATTGTCATTAGAGTGGATTAGAGAGGATGTGCTTTATTAAACATATTAAAATTTATGAAAATAATATTTATTATTATATATATTTTATTTTATATAATTATATATGTTTTGTTGATATTATAATTTTATTTTATTATTTATAATTATATGTTGTTATTAATAGTATAATTAAATATTTATGAAATTATTAAATAAATTTATCTGATATTTAAATTTATATATTGCATATTGTATGTATATAATTATATTAATAACTATAATAGTAATAAAATAATTAATATTATTAATATTTTTAATAATTATATATTTTAAAAATAATGTACAATTTAAACATAGTAGTACGATAAAATTCATATATTTTCATAAATATTATGAAATATTGACTAACAACAAGAAAAAAATTATATTTTATTTTTTATGTATAATTTTTAAATAAAATTTTTTATGTTAGGCATCACTATGCAACTTGATATCTTAGCTATGATGACACCTCAAGTAACAACAATCATTTGTCATCACATGAAAAAAAATTATTAAAAAAGAAAAAAAAAATATGGGTGGATTAGATCAAAACCCATATATTAACAAAAACAATACATAGGTAGACTATACCTATTCATAAAGAATTCTAAGAACAGAATAGATGATAGCCTATTATACCAATGAAAAGATTCTCTATGAATAAATCCAAAATTAGCCAACTTATCAACACATGCATTCCCTTCACGAAAAATACGAGTAACCCTAAACTTGATTTTCCCACAATAATTAAGACAAGTATTCTATCGATTACGAAGCATCAAAGGAACATTTTGTCCTAGCAGTAAACGCAGCACAAACCAAAGCAGAATCACAGTCTAGCCAGACATTAGAAAACCCCATCTTTTGAGCTTCTTCCATTGCATGTATAACCCCATAAAACTCAGCAACTAGAGCAGTCTGAACTTCAAGAAACGCAGAGAAAGCTCCAATAAATTCCTCCATACTCCCACAAAAATACATCCACAAGTAGCAAGACCAGGATATCCCCTAGCAGCTCCATCAATGTTAATTTTAACCCAGCCTGGTGAAGGAAACTCCAATCTAACAGGAAGAGGACGAAAAACTTTATCAGTACGAGTATTAATACCAAAAAACTTGATCATATTGAAATCCAACATATCATTTTCATTGATGCTTTAGAAGAATTACCCACTAGACAAGTTAAATCTTTAATAACTGAAATTGCCGTAGAAACTTCAATCTTATCCTGAAAACGAGCATAATTCCTCATACGCCATATCATCCAAATAGAAAAGGTTATCACATCAACCTTAGTCAATTTAATCAAAGGACTACCATAACTCTTAATAAAAAAGAGAAGATCATCCTTATTAGAGAAATGAGAAGTAGGAAAAATCTGTACCCAACTCCAAATACGCAAAACATTAGAAGATTCAAAAAATAAATGTTGAATAGATTCCTTGTGCTCTTCACAAAGCGTACACATAGAACAAATATGCAGACCTTTATTTTTAATATGTTGATATGTAGGAAGTCGCCCTTGAAAAACTTTCCAAAGGACCAGAGTTTTGGAAGGCGGAAGATATGAAGACCAAATAAATTTGCCCCAACCACATGGAACTCCTGGATCCAAGAAAAAAGTTCTAACTGATTTAAGAGTAAAACGACCAGACTCATGTAGAATCCAATTAGGAATATCTTGTTCCTACCTAACCATGATATGACTAAAATGAAGAGGCATTTGCTGTAAATACAATGGAATATTCCAATCACTACCTACCCAAAACTGAGAGACTGTATCCAGAATGCTAGCACCATTAGATAATCCTACAATATTTGCTAAACAAGAAGTATCACACAATTTATCATTCTAGAAATTAATAAGAGAACATGTACCAACATTCCAAGAAGTATGATCAAGTATAGTAGAATAAAACTGCTTAATTCCAGGCCAAAGAGACGAGGATCTATAAACCATTTGAAACTCGTATTTTGATTTAAGAACTCTGGCTTTCAAGAGAAAAGACCAAGGCTTGTTGCTATAAGCAAAATTCCAAGCAAGCTTAAGAAGATATGCATGATTTTCATGGTGAAGGTTAATAATCTTCAAACCTTCATTCTCAAGGGGAGAACAATCTGTAACCCAATTAATAGTAGTTATACCTTTCTTCAGAATATCACCAGTTTAGATAAAATTTCGACACCAGTGCCCAATTTGCTTAAGAAGAGAGACATGCCATTTATACAAATTAAAACTATAAGCTAGAAGACCGTAACCACCGTATTGACCAACTGAACACGACCCATCATACTAAGAGATTTACCTTTTCAAGAAGCAAGTTTCAATTTAACTTTATCAGCTAAAGGTTGAAGAAAATGACCCCTTGGAGCACCAACAAAAATAGGCACTCCTAAATGAGTGAAAGGAAAACAACTATGAGTACAAGAAAGAATACATTGAATTTTGGTGACAAATCTTGTAGAATTATCCATGGTGAAAAACTACTCTTAGAATTATTAACATATTGACATGAGAAATCACCATATGTTTTAAGAAAAATACTCAAATTTCTAAGAGACTTATTATCTGCCCTACAAAAAACAAAAATGTCATCTACATATAAAATACGAGAGGGAATGAGAAAACCTTGCAGACTAGCCATATGTAGAATCTTTTTTATCATTTACAAGTTTTGAGAGACCTCTACTAAGAACTTCCTCTGCAAGATAGAGAAGTAGAGGAAACAAAGGATCACCTTGTCTAACACCTCTACTACAAGGAAAAAAACCCATCAAACTGCCATTTATTTTGTTAGAAAGCATAACTGAACGGAGAATAATGTTGATCAAGAGTGATCAAGAGCTTTGAAGAATCCAAATCCAAGGTGTTTGATGAAAGGCTGATGTTGTTGCTGTGTGTGGGTGGGATCTAGGTAGAATAAAGTGTGATCCACTCTTTTGTTGAATCAAAAACATATGTAATTAAAACCTTTTTGAAATTAAATGTTTTTTAAACTAAGTGAAAAACAACCTGTTATTTTGTCGAATCAACCGGTTGTTTTGTTCTTAGATGTTTTGAAAAAGGTTGAAAGTTGTTTGACTTGGTTGACTTAATTGTCAAACCAAATCAATCTGTTATTCCGTGGTTTCAACCGATTGTTTCTTTGAAAATCCTAACAAAATTCTATTTTGAATGGTGAATTTGTCTTAAATGTTTTCTAATTAAATACACTCCTTTATTAAATTTTGACCAATCTTTGGAAAATATAAATAGTCTGTTATATGTTTCTAAAGAGTAAGAAACAGTTTTGAGAAATTCAGCTTGACATATTTGATCTCAAGTTTTCAAGATTCACATCAAACTTTGGATTTTCAAGTGAGAGTGGAATAGGATTGCAATTGTATTCTTTTCAGATTGTACTTTGATCAGGTGTAATCCTTTCTCAATCTTCTGTATTTCTGTTACTGTATTGCCAAGGAGTGTTGTGTGTTCTTGAGGTGTTCAAGATCAATACTCTTGGTGTGATTTGCCAAAGGTAGTGTGTTTCTTGAGGGGTTCAAGGTTACTACTTTGGTGTGAGGTGTTTGTAATATGGTTTGATTGCTTTGTGGATTACCCAGTGGTTTATGGGAACTGGATGTAGCTCTAGTTGTAAGAGTGAACCAGTATAAATTGCTTATGTGCATTTCTCTTTCTTTAAACTTCTTTAAATTCTATTTTTAAGCTTTTTAAGTTTTAACTGGTATAAACAACCGATTGATTCGAAGAAAAAACCGATTGTTTTTCTGTGTTTTGCTTTAAAATAATTTGTGTTCTTGGCTATCTTGATTCCTCTTCTGGATTTCTTCACAGAATTTCATTAAACCTTCAAAAGTTTTCGTAAATCTCTCTTAAACAATTCACTCCCCTCTTGTTTAAGGTCATATATTCTAACAAATAATACTAATCCAACCAACAAACGAGGGGTGAAAACCAAAGCCTGACAAAACTAATAGTAAAAACCTCCAACTCAGGGTGTCAAAGGATTTGTGAATATCAACTTTGTAAGCCACATTACCACCGTGAACCTTTTTAGAAAGCAAGTTAATAGCTTCATAAGCAATACCAATACAATCCTGAATCTGTTTGCCCTGCACAAACCCATTATGATTAGGAGAAATAATTCTGGCAGCCACAAGAGCAAGCTGATCGACCAAAATCTTGGAAATAATCTTGAATTTAAATTGGTAACAACAATTGGCATGTAATTTTTAATGGATTCAACACCTTGAATATTAGGAATAAGAGATACCACATTACTGTTCATTCCAGGGAGATCCCAGTTTTGTTTAAAAAACTGTTGAACAACATTGCAAACATCTGTCCAATAATTTCCCAACAAGAATGATAGAAAACACCACTAAAACCATCAGGACGAAGAACACTATTACCATTAAGGTTAAAAACAACATTCTTGATTTCCAAAAAATCAGGACATTTAATCAACATCATATTCTCCTAAGAGGAAACCAACTCAGGAATATAAGTACCAATAAACTCTTTCATATTTCCTGTATCCTGATAATGAGAAATAGACTCAGCGTAAAGAGTTTTATAAAAGTCCAAAATATGTTCCTCAATGAGTTTAGGATCCTTAATAACCATATTGTCAATCCGTAGACGATGAATCCCACTAGCATTATTTCTCCTCTTGACCAAAGCATGGAAAAAAACAGTATTTCTATCCCCATATTTTTTTATGTATAATTTTTTATTTCAATTTGTATCCAATAAAGTAAAGAAAATAAAATAAAAACATTCGCTTATCATTAATTAACATTGGACGAACATGAAATAGTCGGTGATTACAATAAATAGATGAAGTCATCACATTAGAGTCCTAAATGATGTTGTGTCATGGGAATTTTAAAAAATTACAAACATAATAATGTCCAATAAAACATTAAATTTAACTTACAATCAAAATAAGTTCAACATAAAAAATAATAATAACACGATAAAAATACAATCAATGTTCTTCTTTGCCTTCAAACTGGTGAAGTGTATCTTCAATTCGACCTAAACGTGTATTGATAGTGTTGATATTTTCCTGTATATTTTGAATTCCCCCCAAATTTGTGATAACATTGCCGAATCATGGGGGTTTCGAGTTGAGGATGACCGCCTACAACATGTTCTTGAGGTAATGGAATGTCTTCGTATTCTTGTTCATGTTCGTCTTCAGGCCTTCCAAGTTGCCACACACCATTGACCTCAAAGATATTCATTTTCTTCATGGTTTTCTTCCCGAAGAAGTTATTCCACCCTAACGTGATTGATGACCCTCCCATCAAGTTCATGCCATATAGCAACATAAGGTGTGTGATTAAACAACCATATGGAAGAGGCATATCATTGTCACAACATTTTATCATGTGTTGCATGATATAATGAGGCCAGTTAATCATTACATTACTTTTTAGGCACCATAACATGAAAACATCTTTATGAACCAACTACGAGAAGTTGCTCCCCTGAGGACACAACATGTGTGCACCCATGTGTAATGAAGTAGTCTATCATTCATTGTCAAACTACCTACGTTTCTTACATTTTGACCGTGCACTTTTTCTCTTGTCATGGTTAATAGGGCTTGTTGACGATCAAAAGGTATGTCCTCAGGGATGGTACCAGAGGTTAACAAGAGACCATCATATTTCAAATTCGCCATGTTCATCCAATCCCTATATCTAATTATAATCTTGTGTGTGCATATCCTCACAATATGGTAGTCTTATTCTAAGAAAGTGTTGCAATTCTTGGAAGTTCAAATATTCTTGAAATTGAAAACCAGATGTGGCAAAAAATGGGAAATCTAAGACTTTTGGAGGTATGACTAGTCTACTGTGAAAATTTTCCTCAAATGCAACCATCTGACGTTTCGTTTGGAAATACCGAGAATAATCTAAAATGCCCTCCCTCCTTTGTAGTGGGATCATAGGAACTTCATCATCATTTCATCCGCCTTTACCCTTACCAAGGAATAAAAGTTCGTTTTTAAATCACTTTTTCATCCACTTTTCCATTCCCACATACGGTGTCAATGTTTCGATCTCCATTTTGTTGAGATAATATCGTTAGGGTCAATAAGGGCATTCGATGTATTATCTGTTTTGTAGCTAGGAGCTTCATCACCGTTTTGTCCTTAAAAGGTGCTTTGAAGCTTGGAGTTTCCTCATGATTTTATCCTTATACGACGTCTCAAAATATTAAAGGAGGTAGATGTACTTAAAATGACTTTGGCATGGACTCTTAAGCAATGTGAGCCTATTGATCATATCGGAATAAGCCCCCTAGTCAAGGTCTAAAGCGAACGAGGATTCTTAAACCACTTTTCCATCCCCACAGATAGTGCCAATGTTCTGACATTAAGTCCATTGAGATAAGATTGTTAAGATCAATCACCACATCTGAGGTATTGTCTACTTTGGAGCTCAAAGCTTCATCGTGATTTTTTCCTTAAAAGTGCATCAAAGGGTTAAGGAAAAAAAATGTATTTAATTTTTCTTTGGCCTCGACTCCTAATCGATATGAGACTATTGAACATACCAAAACAAGATTACTTTTTATTCCACATCGAATTAGAGTTTTACCTTCCAATGTAAATCAAAATTATTTATCAATCAAAGTAGTCAATATTTTTCGATTAACATTAACATAATTACTTTTTAGTCAATATTAGCAAGAGTCTTTTAGCAAAAATAATGAGACTTTTTTTTTCCAACAATGTAAGTTAGGGATCAATGTTGATAGGGGTTACTTTTTGGTTGATTTTACTAATAGTTGTCGTTTTGCTGTCAAATTAAAATATTTCTAAACCTGTCTAACGTTAGAGAGATGATAGTATAATTGTGGTCAGATGACCCCAAACCGTCTCCCAACGAAGCTAATAGTTAAATCAGTAAATCAATGTTCAGAATTTATCTACAAGTAGGAAAAGTTAACAATAACAATAAAAATAAAAAAGGGAGTTGAGATTGTTTAACATAAAATATAAAAGAGATTAAAACAACAAATAAAAAGAGGTTGATTCTCAAGTTCTTCCACCATTGAAATCTTCACAAGTTCTCTAAAGATTAGTCTTTTCTCAATCCTCAAATAGATTTGAACCAGATTGAACATGCGTCAATCTGATTCAACTGAAGCTCACCCGTAAAGCATGTGTCTACTAGTTTAATCAATACCCACTTTGTTCCATGTGTATACTCCATGGGAATGCTTATCTCCCATCTCTTGAATCATGTGCCTAAAAATTTAATTATAACAATGCGAACTAACTAAGAAACCAAAGTTTAAGATAAGGAAGACTCTCAATCATGCATTCAAGTACAACCTCCTACAAGAACCAATTTTTTAGGAGGTTAAAATATTAAAACAACTGCTATAGTGAATTGAAAAACCAAACTTTTATTGATCAAAACCTTAGAACTCAATGGGCAATTACAAATTAATCAACCAAAAAGGTTTAATCTTCCATGCGAAGTCAAAAGTACAAAGATAAAAAATACAAAAAAATAAACAAAGGAAACAACTTTACACTCAGAGACATGGGTCTCTCATGTGTGTTTCCCTGGCTCTCCTTAAATAGGCATGCTCCATGCACCCTCCTCCACGATAGTGGAGAAAATGACGGAGAAGATAATGGAGAAAATAATGGAAAAGATCTAGCTCCTACTAAGGTGGAGAAAATCTCTCATACTTTGCATAAAATCCTCTCAAATATTTTCTTCTGTTTTGATTCAAAACAGTAACTTGAACTTTTGCATATTTGGCTCATTCAGGAAGGTAGACACTTCCATGAGACCATTTACTCTAAAAACACAAAATTAACAAAAATAATAGTTAAGGCCTAAATAAACTCAATCATATAAATATTAATTAAAATAATGAATTTATTTATTATTACACTGCAATAATTTATTATTAAAGTTAATAAGTGTGAATAAAATTATGTTCATCAACTAAAATTATTTTTCCATCTATGCAAACCAAAACTATTTCTCGTCCAATCTTAGTTATGATTTTGGCCATCAATGTAAGTAGATTTTTTTTAAATGCTAGTTAGTTTTTTACACCTATCGTGATTATTTTTTTGGTTTTTAGATCGAGAATACCAATATTTTTTTTTATTAAAGTTTGTTAATAAAATCTACACTCAATGGGAAAATTTTGTGTTTTGAGTTGAAAAAACTACATGTATAAGATATACAAAAAAGACTAATCCTCTCACTTTTAGTCCCATTAGAAACTCTAATCCTCTTACTTCTGTTTAATGTCTTTATCTTTTCTCTAGGATTGTGTTTGGACTGAGGAGGGGATTTTTGAGGATTTGAGGGAGTGAATATGTGAGGATTTGAGAGGAAAGTGTTAATAAAGTGAGTTTATTTGGATTGAGGTAAGTTCAAGTGAATTTATGAGAAAAGTTGATTGAAGTTGTGAGTGATTTGATGACTCTAAGAGATTTTTTAATTTTTTTAAATTGTGTAAAATGTAAGCTTACAAATTTACTCTTATATTTAAATATATTTGAATAATGAAATATGAGATATTTTTGTGTAGATTTGAGTTAATTAAAAAAATTAAAATTATTTTTGTTATAGTTGAATCATTATTTTTTGAAAAAATACGAGTTATCTAACATTTTCTGATCCTGCCGCCAACTCCAACGTGGAGGAATTGCCTTGTCGCTTCCTTACCTCGCCTATGGCAACTGTGCTATCTGCAAGAATGCTCTTCGAACCTTCTCCAGAACTTCGAACGCAACCTACAAAACACACAGACGGCGCCTCTAGCGGCTGTTTGCACTCCGACGCTCAAGTTAGGTCACAGAATCACCAACAAAAATAATCCGTCTGAATCTCTCTATGATTCTCTTTTTATTCTCTCTGTGTCTGTGCCTAACAGAATTTTGTTATGCTTTTCTGCGAAAACGTACCACAATCAGTAAAGACGTGGGTGTCTGTGTTTTCTGTCTGTACCTTTCACGACACGGAGTGCACCTTTATCTTGGTCGCGCCCCTCTCAGATGGTGACACGTGGAGGCATGCAACTCACATCTAACCGTACACGTGCCACTACCTGAAGGGCTCTAGCGCATCTCTTTGTGCGC
>Ga0123342_1009509_pt1 | contig 11617 bp, 17 predicted proteins | sample Turbeawhitnodule_FD_89960 | JGI IMG/M metagenome (GOLD analysis project Ga0123342, IMG submission 89960) | Root nodule microbial communities of legume samples collected from Mexico - Turtle bean Mexico white nodule | ecosystem: Host-associated > Plants > Roots > Nodule | place: Mexico: Nepantla... | reverse complement strand
GTGTGTTTCTTGAAGGGTTCAAGGTCACTACTTTGGTGGTTTGTGTATTGTAATCTGGTTTGATTACTTAGTGGATTACCTAGTAGTTTTCTGGGGACTGGATGTAGCTCTTGGCTTAAGAGTCAACCAATATAAACTGTTGGTGTATCTCTCTCTTATCCTAAACTCATTTAAATTCTGTTTTAAGCTTTTCTGGTATAAACAACCGATTGTTTTGAGGAAACAACCAGTTGTTTTTCTGTTGCTTTATTGATTTAGTGCTTATATTCTTGGATAACCTGATTTCTGTTTTGAATTAACACAAAGAATTTGTTAAACATTGAAAAAGTTTTCAAAAACCTCTCTTAAACAATTCACCCCCCTCTCGTTTAAGGCCATATATTATAACAGTTATGAAATTGACAATGTCTTCATTGCCGAGAGGGTGCCAGTTAGACTTCTTTTATGTTTATTCTTGCTTTTTAACGGTCTCCTTGTATGCTTTCCTTTTGATGAGTTCATGATGGGTGTGCTTCGAATCCTGAGCATAGCTCCCACGCAACTTCATTCAAACTCGTAGGCTTCACTACTGGCCTTCTGCAACATGTTGCGATTGAACCCCTCTCCTCAAGTTTTTCTTCATTACTAAACTCTCAGCCGATTCTATATGGTGGCTTTCTTTTGTAAATCATTCGGGATCTTGATGCTTTTTTTCGTATACTTCCTCTTACAAAACTTTCAAGGGTAGTTTTTTTAAGATTTTTGTGGATCCGAGAGGTTCTAATTTTTTCTTTGATGTTAATAATAAACCAAAGTTCCCATTTACTGTACTCGGAATCCCATTCGCTATCAGTCATGGCGGAGATCATCCATCATCCATACTAGATCAATTGTCGAGGAAAATGCCTACCTAAAAGATCCTCTGCATATATAAGTCCCTGCACCACTGAAACCTTAACAGTATGTGTGGTTACTATATGTGCAGTGTTTTAGTTTGCTTTAAATTTGCTGAATTTCTATGTATTTAAGGTGTAATGGCTCAACTTTTGCAAAACGTTGGCAAGAAATCCAAGGAAATTTCAAGAACTCCCATGCAAGAGCTGGGAGAATCGGTGTGGACTTCGGATTTGTTAATTGACCTTGTGCCGCCTCCTATCAAGGACAAAAAGAAGCTAAAGCGCATAAAGAAGTTTGATAAGGCTTCAAAATCTCCTCATAAGTTGTTGAAGAGAGCATGACCCTTCTCGAGTGATGTTGGTAGTAGTTTGGCGTATCGGCTTATTGTTGGCCAATTTAAGTTTTGTAATAGTGTCAATATCAATCTGATGTGAGTTGATTTTAGGATTGCACATTTTATTGGTTGCTCATTGTTTATGATTTTTTATTTTTAGAAATGTAAGGTAAGAACCCAAAGAAGATCCCCACTGGACACGAACTTAACCGAGTGGTTAAGTAAGTGTGAAGGTTCACTTTTAGAGGGTAAAAAGAAAACACAATTATATGGTGACAATATTGCAATGCTGCGAAATTGAGGAGAATAAGGCAAAGATAACCAACAATTTAAGAGACAAACATGAAAGTATAAAGAGGAATGGAATGGAGGGCGCAAAGAAAGATAAAAAGAGGAAAAGATTAAGAGAGCTTATGGAAGAAAGAAAGATGTCACGCCACTTAGAGAAGAGAGGATTCCAAGATCAGTGGTGCAAAAATCCCCCACTTGAGATGTTACCCACCCAAGATAAGACCAAAAAATGAGAGTTTACAAGTCTCATAAAATCACTACTGCAGAGTTTCTTTACTATTCAATTTCAATGTGAAAATACATGAGGCAAGACACCCTATTCATAAGGAGGGGTGCCTTGGTGGGCAAGATGGGGAGGGTAGAATTGGAAGAAGAGAGGGGGCGACCTAGGGGTTGACCTAAGTCAAAGCCTCCCCTTAGTCCTAGCTTCTAGAAGCTAGGGCTACCTCCTAACCCTAATGGACTTGGCACAAGTCTAATTTGATAAATTCACCCCCTATTATGCTAATGAACCCTACTCTACTGAAATTAAAAACAAAGAGACTAGCTGGTGCTCAGCTCCCATTTCTTGGGCTCTTTTCCTGGTGATTCTTTGAGGAATGACGGGCTTTGAGGCACTAGCTAGTGGTTGGTTCTGACCTAGCCCTGAATCCTGTGTCATACTCTAGGTCATCCTTCTGGAAGGTTGGGCTTGGTCAATGAATACTTTATCTCTCAGGTTTTTATCATGCTTTCCGGGTGGGAGATAATTCATCCACGAATTTGCAACACCTACAGAGAAAGGAGTTAGATCACTAACATTAAAAGAATGAATCCCTAGATACGTGTCAGGTAAATCTAACTCATAAGCATTATCATTGATCCTTTTGATGATTTGGAAGGGGCCATCACCACGAGGTACGAGTTTGGACTTCCTTTGAGTAGGGAAGCGATCCTTCCTCAAGTGAAGCCAAACCCAGTCCCCAGGTTTAAAGATCAATGTTTTGCGCCCCTTGTTGGCATGTTGCGCATACTTGCCTACCTTCCTTTCGATTTGGCGCTTGATGTATTGGTGTAAATTTTTAATAAAAGATGTTTTTTTCAAAATCATCTTTACAAAAAACCTCATCAAGTACAGGAGTAGGAAGTAAGTCAAGGGGTGTGAGAGAATTAAACCCATACGCAACCTCAAAAGGGGTGTGAGAAGTAGTAGAGTTAAATACTCGGTTATATGCAAACTCAATATGAGGAAGTAACTCTTCCCACACCCTAAGGTTCCCGTAAGGCATCTTAACATTTGGGCCAAAGTTCTATTGACCACTTCTGTTTGATTGTCAGTTTGGGGATGGAAAGTAGTAGAAAACAAAAGTTTGGTGCTAAGTTTTCCTCATACTGTCTTCCAAAAGTGACTTAAGAGCTGAAAGTCTCTGTCAGATACTATACTTCTAGGAAGCCCATGCAATCGAATAAATTCCTTAAAGAAGAGATTTGCAATATGGAAAGTATCATCTACTTTGTGGCATGGAATAAAATGGGTCATTTTGGAAAAACGATCCACAACCAAAAAGATAGAATCCATATCCTTAGATGTCTTGGGAAGACCTAAAAGGAAATCCATAGAAATGTCTACCCAAGGCATGTTTGGGATGGGAAGAGGGGTATATAAACCATGGGGTTACACATTAGACTTAGTCTTCCTACATGCTATGCATTTATCACAAAAGCTATGTATGGATTTGCACATGTGGGGCCAAAAGAGTTGTTCATGCAATGTATCTAAGGTTTTTTCTACCCTAAAGTGTCCCATTAAACCACCCTTTTGTACCTCCTTTACAAGAGATTGTCTCAAAGACTCTTGGCTTACACAAAGTCTTTTTCCTTTACAGAGAAAGCCATCATGTATGAAAAAGTCTTTGTGGCCACCCTTTGGGCACTCTTGAAAGATGAGAGAAAAGTCAAGGTTATCTTTGTAATTTTCCTAGATGTGATCAAACCCCAAGAATTGAATTTCCAAGACATTAAGCAAGGTATGTCCTCTAGAAAGAGCATCCGCCACCACATTAGATTTGCCTTGCTTATGTTTGATCACATAGGGAAATTGCTCAATAAACTCTATCCATTTGGCATGTCTCTTGTTAAGTTTGCTTTGGATTTTCAAACATTTTAGAGATTCATGATCACTATGTATCACAAACTCTTTTGGCATGTCTCACTAAAAGAGGTTATGGGGTGACCCTCTTGAAGAAGGGTAGCCCCAATGCCTATGTTAGAGGCATCACACTCAATCTCAAATGTCTTAGCAAAGTTGGGGAGTGTTAAAATGGGTGCCTTTGTTAATTTGTCTTTCAAGGTTTCAAAAGCACTTGCTTTTTTCTTGCCCCATTTGAACACTACATCCTTCTTTACTATCTCATTGAGAGGTGAAACAATAGTACTAAAGTCTTTCACAAATCTTCTATAGAAACTAGCTAATCCATGAAAGCTTCATACTTCATTAATATTGGTGGGTGTAGGGCAATTTCTAATTGCTGTCACCTTTTGCTCATCAACATGAACCCCTTTGGAACTCACTACAAACCCTAGGAAGTCTATATGATTTATGGAAAAGACACATTTTTCCGGATTGGCATATAACTCCTCTTTCCTAAGGGTTTCTAGAACTTTCTTAACATACTCTTTATGGTCTTCTATGTTCACGCTGTAGATAAGGATGTCGTAGACTACTACAAAGTTTCCTATAAAAGGTCTTAGGACATGATGCATCAGTCACATGAAGGTGCTCGCAACATTAGTTAAGCCAAAGGGCATGACCAACCACTCATACAACCCAAACTTGGTCTTAAAAGCAGTTTTCCATTCATCTCCCAGTTTAATTCGGATTTGATTATACCCACTTTTAAGATCAATTTTGGTGAAGATTTGAGACCCATGTAACTCATCCAACAAGTAATCTAATCTAGGGATGGGTGCCTATACTTGATGGTGATGTTATTTATTGTGCGACAATCCGTACACATTCTCCAACTCCCATCCTTTTTAGGGACAAGAATAGGCATAGCACAAGGACTCACGCTATCTTGGACCCACGCCTTGGCTATTAACTCTTCAACTTGTTGAATTTCTTTGGCCTTATTTGGATTGGTTCAATATGCAGGTCTATTTGGTAAAGAAGCCTCAGGAATAAAATCAATTTGATGTTCAATGCCCCTTAAAGGAGGTAACCCTTTAGGAGGCTCTTGGAACACATCTTGAAACTCCTTTACCAAAGGATCCAAACATTTAAAATTATCTACTGCCGACTCAATCTTTAGGTTTTTCTTAGGATAGGCTATAAAGATGGCCTTGCGAGCTAGCATTACTTTTTTGACCTCTTTGAATGAGATGAAAAGGCTTTTCTTAACACTCTTTTTTTCATTTTCTATTTCATTTTAACTTGGTCTCCATTCACCTCTTTTGGAGAGAGAGATTTTAATATGACCTTATGCCCTTGGAAGGTAAAAGATATTTTATTAGTAAGGGGATCATGTAAAATTTTTCTATCAAATTGCCATGGCCTTCTTAATAGAATGTGGGTTGCTTCTATTGGCACAACATCACACAAGACCTCTTCTTTATATTTTCCAATGGAGAAGGCTATGAGGACTTGTTTATTGACAATTATTTCCCCTCTTCACTAAGCCATTGTAATTTGTAGGGCTTTGTATGAGAGATAGTGGTTAATCCATTTTTATCCACCACTCTTGTACTTGCCACATTTGTGCAACTACCCTCATCTACTATTAGTGAACATAATTTGTTATTAATAAGGCATCTTGTATAAAAATATTTTCTCTTTGACTTTCATCAAAAGGTTTTTGAGTTTGCTCAAGCATGCACCTTACTAATAACAAATCACCTTCACAAGGCAACTCATATTCATCTCCACTTTGGCTTTTTGAAGATGTAGGGGAACTAGACCTTGAGGATTGGGAACTATAGTCACTCACTACAACCCCCTATTACCATCATTTTTTTTGGTGGGACAATTTGTATCTATGTGCCCAAAACCTAAACATTTAAAACATTTTTTTGCTTGAGGTTTTGGTGAGTGACTTAGGGGTAGAGGTGGAAAGTTTGTCTTTAGAAACTCTATGGTTAGAAGTGGTTTCTTTTGAAAAATTGGAAGGAAAGGTTTTTGTAGAAATTTTGTTTTTATCCTTTCATGAAGATTTATAGAAGCCATAATTATGAGTATTTTTTTAAATTGGTTTTCTTCAAAAGTTGTGATTCCACCTTGATGGCTAGGTGAACCAATTTCTCCAAAGAAGAGTACTCTTATAATTCTACAATATCTTGAATTTCTCTCCTTAAACCACTCACAAACCTAGCTATCTTTGACTCCTCACTATCATGCATATTAATTTTGGTCAAAGTAGTTTCTAAGTCTTTGAAATATTCATCTACACTCCTAGGTTCTTGTTGAAGTCGTTGGAGCTTGAACAAGAGTTGCTTCCTATAATGAGGAGGAACAAACTGCGCACGCATGCATTACTTTAAATCATACCAAGAGACCACAGTTGGCCTCTTGTTCAAACCAATGTACATTACAATTTGATGCCACCACTGCATGGCATAATCTAAAAACTCTAGGGAAGCTAACTTAACCTTTTGGTCCTCTTGGACTTCATACACATTAAAAATTTTGTTGTACTTAGCTTCCCATCCTAAGAACACATTGGGATCACTTTCTCCACTAAAGCTAGGAAATTTAATAAAAGGAAAAGAATGCTTTGATGGTGGGTTTTGATGGCGCCAGTCTTCAAAGTTATGCACTCTCCAATCTTGGTCTTCTTCTTGACTCCCATAGTGCGTGTAGCTTCTAGAGCTTTTTCTTTGTTCGCATCTCCTTTTTCTAGTTGGTCTCCCTTGAGCCTCTTCTAATATTTGCAACCTTTCCAATAATTGCCTCATCTCCTCTTCTTTTTCGGAAAAGTTCTCTTGGTGTCCGTAAGTTCTCCCAAAAGAAATGCCTTTTAAGGAGATTGTGACTTTGAAGATTCTCCTGAAGAAAAATGAGTCATAATTTGCACAAAAATGAAATAAACAATTAGTGAAAAATAACAATCTTATCCACTCCTCACTTGTATCATTCAGCTATTTAGTAAAAGAGGGAAGAATTTTAATGCATTACTCTAAAAAACAAAGGTCTACACTTGGTAGGAAACACTTCAAGTGAAAGATGACAAAACTCTTACACTTGCTCACCAAAGACCCCCACAACAAAACTTAAAAAAATTTGGAAGACAAGTAAGAAAAGCTTAAAAGAAAGAAAGCTAAACCAAATGGGAAAAAGATAGTGACAAAACTTTGAGAAGACAAACAATAAAAGCACTTAAAAAAGACTCAAAGAAACTTAAACTTTAATTATGAAGGTTTGAGTGTCTTTAGAAATTGTGAAAGAAAGAAAGATTAAATTCCACAAGCATGAACACAATTTGCCATATACTTAGAATCCTCTTTAGTAATTTGCAAAGTGAAAGTTGAAATGTGAAAACTCTCAATTTCTTTTGTCTTTGTTTTTATGGATTCAAAAGTTTCATATCCTTTTTGCATACATATTTTTTGTTGTCATTTCACTTTTCAATTTTCGAAAAAAGATGTTGGATTTGGATTCAAATCATATGAACACTTGCATTCTATGTTTGGAAATAAATCAACTGTTAGAAATATAGGCCTTAAACAAGAGGGGGTGAATTGTTTATAAAATATTTTCGCAAATATTGAAGGTAGATTAAAAGAAAATGAAGAATCAATCAATTAGAAATCAGTTTAGCCAATTAGAAAACTGTTTTTAGTTTGACTGTAGAAAATCAACTTGTTGTTTTTGCGAAACAACCGGTTGTTTATACCAGCAGTTTATAAAATCAAAGCTAAAGCAGTTTTAAAAAAGAGTAAGGATAGAGAGATTAACACAAAATGTTTATACTGGTTCACTCTTTACCAATAGCTACATCCAGTCCTCAGAAACCACTAAGAATTCACTAAGTATTCAAACCTTGATTACAAACAACACACCAAAGTGGTGGTCTTGAACCCTTGAAGAATACACACCACCTTTGGCAAACAACACGGTTTTTCAGAACAACCTCTGAAACTGCACAACACCAAGTCACACAAAATTATAGTGATCAAGAAAGAAAGGAATAAAATACACATGGGTACAATCAAAGATTAAAGTACAGAGAATACAAGACAATCCTATTCCACACTTGAGAATGATCCAAAACACTTTGAAATCTTGATAAACTGATTTTGATTAAACTCTCTTGCTTAGTTAATGAACAGGAGCATAAAACAACTTATTTAAACTCCAATTTGATGGTCAAAGCATTTAATTCAAGAACCAAAACCAGTTTGAATAATTTAAAACAGATTGAAACAAGTTCTAATTTGTTTTTAGCTCTTCGTGATTAAAATCAAAATAAGTGGAAAGGAATTAAGACTCTCAGAACACTAAGAACATAAGACTCGAGCAAAAGAGGTAAGGAAAAAGAATTGACACAAAAATTCAAAAGAAAAATTTAAAGTCTTAATGAATAAAAAGCGGAATTGTAAATAACAAGGAAATAAAATGTGGAAATTAAATTGCTTGAAGATAAAAGCCAGAATTGAAATATGTTGTAAAATTAAAGGTAGAAATCAACTCAACAAAGATAAGCACAATTAAAACCATGCTCTGTTACGACATGATGTGAGTTGATTTTAGGATTGCATATTTTAGTGGTTGCTATTTGTTTATGATTTTTGTTTTTTAGCAATGTAAGGTGAAAACCCAAAGAAGATTCCCACTGGACAAGAACTTAACCAAGTGGTTAAGTAAGTGCGAATGTTCACTTCTAGAGGGCAAAGAGAAAACACAATTATATGGTGACAATGATCCAATAGTGCGAACTTGAAGAGAATAAGGCAAATATAACCAACAAGAGGAATGGAATGGAGGGCTAAAAGAAAGATAAAAAGAGGAAGAGATGAAGCGATGAAGAAAACTTATGGAAGAAAGAAAGATGTCACGCCACTTGGAGAAGAGAGGACTCCAAGATTAGTGGTGCAAAGAGCCGCCACTTGAGATGTTAGCCATCCAAGATAAGACCCAATAATGAGAGTTCACAAGTCTCACAAAATCACTGCTGCAGAGTTTCTTTACTATTCAATTTCAATGTGAAAATACATGAGGCAAGACACCCTATTTATAGAGAGGGGTGCCTTGGTGGGCAAGATGGGGAGGGTAGAATTGGAAGAAGAGAGAGGGCGACCTAGGGGTTGACCTAAGTCAAAGCCGCCCCTTACTGCTAGCTTATAGAACATAGGGCTACCTCCTAACCCTAATTGACTTGACACAAGCCCAATTTGATAAATACACCCTTATTATGATATATGAACCCCACTCTATTTAAATTAAAAACAAAGAGATTAGCTGGTGCTTAGCTCCCATTGCTTGGGCTCTGCTCCTGGTGATTCTCTAAGGAATGATGGGCCGTGAGGCACTGGCCAGTGGTTGGTCCTGACCTAGCCCTGAATTTTGTATCATACTCCGGGTCATCCTTCTAGAAGTGATGTGAGTTGATTTTTAGGATTGCACATTTTATTTGATTGCTCTTGTTTATGATTTTTGATTTAGCAATGTAAGGTGAGAACTCTAAGAAGATTCCTACTGGACACGAAATTAACCAAGTGGTTAAGTAAGTGTGGAGGTTCACTTTAGAAGGGCAAAGAGAAAAAGACAATAATATGGTGTGGATGATGCAAGGGCGAAAACTAAAGAGCATAAAATGAAGCAAGGAATGAAGAAGATGACTAAATGGAAAAAAGACACAAACAAGAAAATAATGTAGAAAGTAAAAGGTGAAATGGAAAGTAATGGAGAAGATGAGATGAAGAAAGCTTATGGAGATTGGGAATGATGAACACAACACTTGGAGGGTGGGAAACTCCAAGATAAGTGAGCCGCCACTTGAAATGCTCACACACTCAAGATAAGATACCAATTCATTTAAAAGACAAAGCTCACTAATCACTCAAGCAGAGTTTTTTTTACCATATTCAAAATCTAGGTGAAAATACATAAGGCAAGACACCCTATTTATAGGAAGGGGTGCCTTGGTGGGCAAGATGTGTGAATGGTAGAAATGGCAAGGGAGAGGGGTTGCCTAGGGTGTTGACCATGGTCAAAACTGCATCTTTAGGCATAACTTCTAGAAGGTAGGTTAAAAACCCTAGTTCTAGGTGCCTTGTCTTGAAAATTCGGCTTGGTACAAGCCCATTTCGCTAAGTACATTCCCTTTTATGCTATGTGAACCTACTCTAGCCTATTTTGCTATTGGGACCTCAAAAGTGAGCCCAAATTATTTACAAACATGATTTTGTCTTATAAGAAAACTTGAAGAAAGAACCGTTGATGTTATGATCTATGCTTAGTTCTTCTAGTAAGGTCCGTTTGATATTTGGTGGGGCCTTGAATTGATTTCTGATATGACTGCTCACAGTGTGAATTATCTCTTGAGTCCTTGGTCATCTTCCTGACTACTTGGATTGTATCATGCTCCCCAAGTTGGACAAAATTCGACCTTGAATTTAGAACTCCTACAAATAACATAGTCAGTTTATTCACATATAAAATATTGAGAGGTAGGGTATATGAAGTAAACTTATGTTCCTGAAGCTTTGGGAGTTCATACGGGTAAGTTCTAGATACAAGTCACTTTTGGAAAGAATGTTTGAGGATGAAATGACTTTTTGAAGATAATCCTCTTAGAAGATGAAAACCCTTAGAAGGTGTTTGAATTGCATCCCAAAACTTCTTTGTCCAAGATGTCAAGTATTTAGATTTATTAGGTAATGAAAAAGACAATGAAGAACAACACCTTGGAGGTGCAGTTTGCATTCCGACACTGGTCAACATGATTCTTTTTGCAGTGTAAGGTGAGATATTGCGACCCGATTTATCTGTTCTTTCTTTAACTTTTTCCTTTTCTCTTTTGTTTTTCATTTTTATTTGGTCTTCATTTACCTCATTTGGAGAGAGATATTTTAGTATGATCTTATGCCCTTGGAAGGTAAAATAAAATTTATTAGTAAAGCCATCATGTAAATTTTTTCTATCAAATTGCCATGGCATTCCTAATAGAATGTTGGTGGCTTCCATTGGCACAACATCACACAAGACCTTATCTTTATATTTTCCTATTGAGAAGGCTATGAGGACTTATTTATTAACAACTATTTCTCCCTCTTCACTAAGCCATTGGAGCTTGTAGGGCTTTGATTGAGAGATGGTGGGTAACCTAAGTTTTTCCACCACTCTTGTACTTGCCACATTGGTGCAACTACCCCCCATCTACAATGTTACATAATTTGTCGTTATTAAGGCACCTTGTATTTCCCTTTGACTCTCATCAAAAGGTTTTTGAATGTGTCCAAGCATGTGCCTTACTACTAACAAATCACCTTCACAAGGCAACTCATATTCATCCTCACTTTGGCTTCTTGAAGAGGTAGGGGAACTACCTTCAAGTTTGGGAACTATGGTCACCCACAACAACCCCCCTCCCCCCTGCCATCATGGTTCTTTTGGATTGACAATTTGCAATTGTGTGCCCAAAACCTAGACATTTAAAACATTTTGTGTTTGAGGCCTTGGTGGGTGACTTAGGGGTAGAGGTAGAAGGTTAGTGGTTTCTTTTGAAAAATTGGAAGGAAAAGTTTTTGAAGAAGTTTTGTTTTTATCCTCCCATCAAGATTTGTAGAAGCCATCATTATGAGTATTTTTGAAATTGGTTTTCTTCAAAAGTTGTGTTTCTACCTTGATGGCTAGGTGAACCAATTTTTCCAAAGAAAAGTACTCACATAATTCAACAATATCTTGGATTTCTCTCCTTAAACCAGTCACAAACCTAGCTATCTTTGACTCTTCAAAATCATGCATATTAATTTTGGTCAAAGTAGTTTGTAAGTCTTTAAAATATTCATCTACACTCATAGGTGATGAGAATCAAATAAATGAGGCTTTTATTAATGGAGGAAGAGGACATCCACCCTCACATTTGAAGTTCTTCCTTCTAGTCTTCTCAAAATTAAAAGAAGACATAAAATAAAGATGAG
>Ga0123342_1009508_pt1 | contig 11618 bp, 2 predicted proteins | sample Turbeawhitnodule_FD_89960 | JGI IMG/M metagenome (GOLD analysis project Ga0123342, IMG submission 89960) | Root nodule microbial communities of legume samples collected from Mexico - Turtle bean Mexico white nodule | ecosystem: Host-associated > Plants > Roots > Nodule | place: Mexico: Nepantla... | reverse complement strand
CTAACTAAGACACACTTAAAGCAAAGCACAAAATACATGGAAAGTACATAAATGTCTTCATCAAACACAGCATACAAGTCTTCATCAAACACAATCTTGAAGGGGCAGCAACCATCTTCAACACCAACTACATCATGAGTTTAAGTAAATTACACTACACTAAATTATTTTAACTATATAACTTTTTGAATTATTTTGAATAAACATCCTATTTTGAAATATATTTTTTAATACTACAAGGTATAGTTCAGTTCAAGTATTTATTTAAAAATAATAATTTTTAAAAACTAAACATGTAAAACAATTTAGTTTAGTTTTTTTTAAATTCAATGTAATTTTTTAAAAATAATTTAGATTTTTATGCAAATTAATTCACTTCAATATTAATTTGGTTTCGGTTCAAATACTTTGTGAACTGAAAACAACTACGTTTCACAAAAGACAAGTTTTATGAAAAGTGTTACTCAATCCATTCACATAATTATTAAATAATTGGTGGGTGGGAATGATAGTTCCAAAAGGAGGAAGATGAAGTAGACATTATAGTTGTGGAAAGAGGGAGGGGAGTGCATTAATAAAATAGGGAAATTTAGACAGTATAAAGCCTATTTGTGGAGAAGTATGTTTAAAAATGGCGGGTGTAGAAAGTAAAAGCCTCAAAATAAATCAAGAAATAGATGACATATCTGAGCCTAAATTGAAGTAGAGGAATTTCTTCCTGCACCCCCATAATTCCTTCATACACAGTTATAGTAAAAAGACTTTTTTACTCTTAATTAAAAAAATAAATAACTCAACTTTTGTACACCCTTAATCTTCTTAATTCTTTCAGCAGTCGCGATACCCCAAGCACCCTCTTCTACGCACTTTTTTTTTCTTTTTTCATGTTTTTTTTTTGTGTTTTTGTAAATCCTTTGCTAGATTGAATCTGCACTCTCTATTAACAAGGTTTATTTTCATTAAATTTGCATTTGATTTGTGTTTTTCTTCATTTTGAATTGGGTGATCTAAAAATATTTTAAATTATACAATCTGATATAATATTGTTTCTTTTCATAGATTCTAGATTGTAAAATCCATATTTTAGATTATACAATCTGGTATAATATTGTTTCTTTTTATAGATTTTAGATTGTACAATCCATAAGGTATTTATGAATCCAGTAATACCTTTTGGATTTTACAATCCAAAATGCATTTTAAAAAAAAGACATTATGGATTTTACAATCCAAAAGGTACTTTCAGATTAAAAATACCTTTTAGATTTGATCGTCTAACATGATTTAAGTATGTCTCAAATTTCATATTATATTTTGGTTTTTATTAATTTAAGGATGTTGTTGTGGACCGAGTTATGGCTAGGATGAGAGGTGGTGCATTTTAAAACCCACGTGTTTAACTTTATCAAACTCTTCAGCAATATGCATCAATGCATGTTTAGATACAAAACCTACCAGTCATTTATACAAATTGTAGAATCTTCTCAAATGATGCCTTAATTTCATTATGTTGCAGTATAATGATGTTGTTTACTGCATCCCATCACGTACACAAGTCTCTCATACTATTTTACAACACTCACTTTAAAGTCCAGTGAGCATATTCAACCATGTATATCACAAAACAAACAATAATTAATTAACACATACAATTTTGATGCATAAATTATGAAGAATTAAAGAACATTATAAACTATGTTTTCCATGTTTTTTCTTTGTATGGATGATCCCCTTTGTCTAGACGTTCTTTCTTTTTATAGACAATCCTCTATTAGAACGTTTTAAAAAATAAAGCATGTTTAGACGTTCTAATAGGATAATTGTTTATAGAAGGCCTATAAGGTCTAACAAAGAACTATAATATAAAGAAAAAACGTCTAGATGGTCCCTTCTCGAGGACCTTTTCGACCGTTTAGACCATGTATAGACCATCCTTGAGGAGATTGTCTAAATGCTTTTTCATTTTATAAACGATCCCCGATTAGATCGTTTAAACACTAATTCTTTGCAAAAACGATCCTCTATTAGATTGTGTAGAGCTTCTATAGAATCTCCTCTGGTATACCGTCTATACCTTGTAAACAGTCTACTAGAGGACCGTCTATACAAGGTTTACATAGTTTAACTGATGGAGTTCATTATTCATGAATCGAAAACTAACACCAATTTGAGTGTAGATGGAGACGGAAGCTATGAAAGAGTGAAGCCAAGAAAAAAAAACTCAAATCATTCTCATGGAGCTTGGAGTGTCCGAAGATGTCTTGAAGAGTGATAAGTGAGGCCTAACCTAAATTCATTTTCATAAGGATATTTTTCGGGATATATGGAACTATAGGAGTGTAGGAGGAAATTATGGGGTTCAGAAAGAAATTCTCCTAATTAGAAATGTTAATGGGCCTGCTCGATCCAAAAGTAAAAAATCAAAGCATTAAGAAGGCAATTTCTTTTTGTACACCTACGTTTTTCTTTTTGCACCCCCATGTTTGCAAAGACAAAACTACCTATATTATTTTTTAAAAACCCTAAAAGGCACATAGAACCCACACTACTCTTTTTTCTTCCTTTGCCCAGGCAACACACACAGACTCCACGAACTCCATTTCTCTCTGAACGGCGCTGCTCCATCTCTTGGCACATGAAGGCGTTTCTGTTGGTGGTGGTCGATGGTGTCTCGACGACTTGGCGATGGTTGGATGGTTTCTCTTGGCGGTTCCCTGTCGGAGAAAAAGGTAAGTAATTTTTTTTTGGTTTTCGCATCTGTAGTTTTATTTATTTATTTTTTTGGATTTTCGTTTCCTTGGTTCATATATAATATTTTAGACAACGCAATTCGATAATTTTACGTAATAGGGAATCCGCATTAATTTTTTCGCGTTCTGGAATATTGAATCCGCAGAAATTCTAAATTGGGGAATTAGTAAATCTTTTGAATTGGTGAGTCCAGTAAGATTTTGGATCGGTGCATCCGGTATATTTACAGGTTCAGAAATCCATAAGTTAAAATAACTTTCAGATCCATCAATCTGTAACAGAAAATAAGCTTCCTGATTCAACAATTTGGAAAACAATAATTTATTAAAAAATTGCTTTTAGAACACCCCCTCACCCGTAAAACAAAATTATTTACTTACAGTCTAACGCATTCAAAGATCACATTTGACTTATGGATTGATCAATCCGTAGGACACTCCCGGATCCCGATTTCTGGTAACCACAAAAACTCCACAGTCATCCATTCTCTTAAAAAAAACATAATTCTTACTTCTAGAAGCCAAACAACACTTCAACAATGCAACCCACTCCTCCACGTTGCTCCACACAACTAGAATGACCTTCCACCGCGGTGCCTTTTTTCAAATAAAAGGTCAAGACTAGTTTTAAATTTTTTAAAATTGTAAGGGTATAGAAAGAAAATTGCAGGGGTACAAGAAGAAACTTCCCATTGAGAAAGGCGTATAGTTTTTATCTTTGTGCCTACCCAAAAACAAAGTTGTTTATTTTTTGTTTAAATATTTTTGTCTCAATAACTTTGACATTATTTTGCCTCTAAAAATTAGTTTATGTTCTTATAAAAAATCATTTAAAAAAAAGTACAATCCTAATATATTTCAAAGACTACATTCTTTATTTTTTGGTTTTCTCTATATACTTTTTCATGTGTTACTTTTAAAATAATATAAACAAAATGTAAGTTATACAAGTTTCAGATTATTGGGTGTCTCACGGTGACGAAATAATTAAGACCTAATTGGTTTAAATAGTTACAATATCATTTCACGAAGCTATATATTGAAATTTCTAAGGAACGATTTTTTTTAAGATTAGAGAAAGAGTTTAAAAAGAAAGAAAATATGAACATATTATTTTAAAATTAATAAATAGAAAACAAAATTATTTATCTTATATTTTTATAATTTCTTTTAAAATTTATTCTCGTTTATTTATCTTTAAAATTATGAAAAATGTTCATATTTTTTAAATCGAACATAGTTGTATTAAAGACAATCAAACTTAGATACACTAATGAATTATATTTTTTATAATAATAGGTTTCTTTTTTTCTCCTAAGTCTTTATTTTGTATATACGAGTTGGAATTAGTTATCCCATGTAATCCGAAAAAATAAATTGATGTTAGTCTATATTCTTAGTAGTGCCTTTAGTTTTCAAATCAAGTTCTTGTCATAACTCTTCTTTTAAATCTGAGAGCATAAAATTTTGAGATAAGAGAAGTTAATTGAAATTCATATAGAATTCATGTGAATTTGCAAAAGCCTACATTAGATGTCGGTCGACCCACTGATGGAGACCTTAGCATCCTTCAGTTCACTGATGAAGACCATGTGATCAGTCGTATGACCCTCATCGATACATTTATAATTAAAAGAAAATTATTCTCTTAGTTCAATTTAAAATCAAACTTAATTGTGATTAGCATGTTTATCATTATAAGAAGATGCACGTTTGAGTAAGACGTAAATAGTGACATTTAATTATTATTACTTTATTTTCTATAATTATTATAACTTTTTTTATTATAATTATTATTACTTTAATTTATTGTAATTTTTATTACTTTAATTAATTTATTGTAACTATCATTACTTTAATTTATTGTAATTATGATTACTTTAATTTATTGTAACTATTAATTTAATTTAATTATTATTAATTTATTTTATTTTAATTATTACTGCCTTGTTTTATTATAATTATAGTTATTATTATTTTATTTTATTATAATTATTAAAGGTATGATGTACCTATGAATACCAAACAACTCATACCACGTCTTTTAATAGACATTATTACTTTATTTTATTCTAATTAATATTACTTTAATTATTATTATTTTATTTTTATTATAGTTATTATTACTTTATTTTATTCTAATTATTATTATTTTAATTTATTCTAATTATTATAACTTTATTTTATTATTATTATTATAACTTTATTTTATTATAATTATTATTACTTTCATTTATTATAATTACTATTATTTTAATTTATTTTAATATTATTACCTTATTTTAATCTAGTTATTACCTTATTTTATCATAATTTTTATTACTATTTTATTTTATTATAATTATTAAATGTAAGATGTAGCTCTGGATATCAAACAGCTCATCAACACGTTTTAATAGATTATAAACATCAATCCTTAGTTCTACTTAGCCTCACACATAATTAGTACATTATGAACATCTTGTTATGGTTGGTTTCACATCAATTATCTCAAAGTAAAAGCGCATAAATATCAAACATGTTTATCAATTTTATCTTGAAAGAGGTCAAAAAAACATCCAATATTGACTGATTTTTCGCTTAAGCGACAATTTAGTCATTTGAGTATAAATTAGTCTGAATTAATTCTCTTTCTAATGGGCTATTTTTGTTTGAGCTAAACATTTTCGTTTGAGTTAAACATTTTTCGTTTGAGCAAAAATATCATTTTCACTTGAGCTAAAACAAACCCAATTTTTTGGGAACATTTGTCATTTGAACAAAAATTGCAATGCCTTGGGTCACATTAGTACTGACACGTGTGGGATCCCCAGCTGGATGAGGGATAAGAAGCTTGTGTTAAGATTATTTGTATAAGGATTGAAACACTACTGAAGTGTCTCATTTTATTTTATTTATTCTTTGTTGATAAAAAAAAGTACTGACACATTTTTGCTTGAGCTAAAACGCTTTACTTGAGTGAAAATGACACAAAGCGATTTGGACCTATAAATATCATACTTCATGACGTAATTTTGAATTACCCAAATATTTACCTACATGGTAAATATTTTCTTAGATCCCATCGTGGTCCATGTCTTTCATCCCGCATTGTATCAAATTGTGATTTCCCAAACACACACTCATACATTAACATAATCTCAACTTATTGCAATGAAATCTATGACTCTATCAATTAACATACTCTTTGACATTTTTAAGGATCACACAATGTGTGATTAATAATATGTCATATTTATTTTAGTCAATAATCTATACATGTAATTCAAAACATATACAAAAGTGATTAATTATATATGTCATATTTATTTTAGTCAATAAATTCAAAACATATACAAAAGGTATAAAAATAACAATATAACATATATGTAAATTTCTTTTAATTAAGTTAATTAAAAAAACTATTTACTTTTACATTTTGTTTATTTTATATAATGCTTTCAATTATAAAAGAATGATGTTTAAAATAATAAAACAATAATGAAAGCAAGAACTTTAAATAAATTCTCATATATATAGACTAGTATATCACAAGCAAATAAAATAACAAAAATACAAATGAATAAGGAGGACAAGTCAGAAATTGAAAATAAATTTAATAATATAAATTTGAATTAATAAATAGATTTTGTACGTACTTAGATATAACTTAAATAACATAATTATAAATTTAATAAAGAGACAAGTGAGCGATCAAATGACTCAGTTATAAATATATTAAAGAGGACATGTAACTTAAGATAAATGAAATGTTATAAATATAAATTCAATAAAGAGAATAAGAGTGTAACTGAAAATAAATTAAATGATATAAATACAAATTTATTATAGAGGATCAATATGTAACTGGAAATAAATTAAATAACATAATTATAAATTAATAAAAAGAATCAATGTGTAACTAAAGATAAATTAAATGATATAAATATAAATTTAATAAAGAGGATGAGTGTGTAATTTGAGATAAATCAAATGACATAATTATAAATTAATAAATAAGACTAGTATGTAACTGAAGATAAATTAAATGATAAAATTATAAATTAATAAGTATGATCCATGTATAACACTACTACAAGGAAATCATCTAATAGAAATCAATCATAGAGACAAAAAATAATTAGTTGTTATAACTAAATTATAGACCATTTTATAGACTAAAAAAATGTTTGGTTTCTAAATTAATTTATATTATTGTTAAATAGTTTATAAATTGGTATGTAATTAGCTACCAAGGTTTTAACTACCAATTATTTAGATTCTAAATTTGGTAAACCTTGACCTCTAATTAGATACCAATTTAGAAACTATTTAACAATAATAGAAACTAATTTAAAAACCATTTTTTTTCTAAAATGGTGTCTAATTTAGTCAATATAGCAACTAATTATTATTTTTTTCTCTAAAATTAATTTTTATTTAATGATTTTCCTGTAATGTAACTAAAAATAAGTTAAATTATATAAATATAAATGAAAAAGATCGATGCATAAATGAAAATAAATTAAATAATAGAAGTGTAAAAGAAATAAAGGAAGTAAACCGAGATATAATTTAAAATAATAAAATATTCATAAAAAAATATAAATTTATTAAGATTAATAAAAAGAGATTAACCTCACTCCCCTTATTTTTTAATGGTCAAACTCCAAAGGAAATTATATAAGTTGCAGTAAAAGAAAAGAGGCCTGGTAGAGAAAGTGAGATGGTAAAAAGGGAGAGAGAAAGACAAATTTGAAGAATGGAAATAGTGGAGTATAGGATACTTATTGGGTATTTTTTTCTTTGTTTTTGCAAAGGTGTCCTTCTTTATTTTAATATTTTTTTTTTCAAAATTATTGTTTTAAAAAGTTTTGTTTATTTCTATAATCCCGTCATTCTCTTTACCTCTCTCTCAATTCTCTTCTCTCTTCTTTACTTTCTTTCTTCATACTTCTTCTATTTTAAAATCTCGTTATACCATGTGGTAGCTGAGAAGTTAGGGATCATTTCTACCTAATCAGATTTTCAAAACAAAGTAAATTTCTATTTATTATAAAGATTCATTCTTCATTAATTTTTCTTATGATTTGCTCATCAATCTTGGTGGGGTTAGTTGAGAAAATTCTTCCACTCAACTTGGTTAAGATCATACTAAAATTTGATTATCTTGCTTTAGGTCTCTATATTTTGGAGAGACTCTCCTACTTGAGTTGAGATTTCCTTGGAATAAGAAATTATAGGTAATGGAAGCTATTTATGTTTTTGATAGAATCTTAGGCAACTAATTTGGATAAGAAACTATTATAGTAATTGTGTTATGCATGTTAAAGTATAAATGAGTTTTGATTATGGTTTGATGAATATGATTTTGAATGATTTAGATTGCATTGAAATGATTGAAGAATGATGTTTAAACAAATCTCAGTTTGGATTGATCATTTTGGACACTTTAAGTTGTATTATTGGAATGTTTTTTAAAGATCTTTGAAAAATGCATTTGATTCTACTCTTGAGGTTGATTGTATGATATTTTCACTCATACGAGCCAAGTCTCGCTCAAGCGAAAATGGCCCTGTATTTAAGCTTGTTTTCAACCTTATTTTCCTTTTAAGCGAATAAATTCTCGCTCAAATGAAAACAACATTGAAAAATCAATTCTCTTAGCCCAATTCTCGTTCAAGCTAAAGTATTTTCGCTTAAGCGAGTCCATTCTCTCTTAAGTTAAAATATTCTCGCTCAAGCTAAAAAAATTCTTTCTTTCTTTCCTTTCTTTTCTTCCTGTCTCTTCAATGATTTAGAATAAGTATGAAGATTTTTGTAAATATAAAGTGAATATTAGTTGTATGTTTAGTTTATTTGTGAAATTTTTAAATGATATGTATTGTATAAAAATGATGAAATTTGTATGAATTTGAGGTCATACATTTGAGATAATGTGTGAATTGTTGTTTGATTTGTGTATTAAGTATTGACTCTTATGTTGTAACAATGATCCTTTAGCTTCACTATTGGTGTAGGTCACATGATTAAGTTATCAGGTGATGAGAAGCTAACAAGTGAGTGCATTACACATCGTGACCATATGTAGATACACGGTATTTGATGTCTTGAACTTGCCTTAATCTTTTCTCTTAGGTTTACTTGTAAATCTAAGTCTTGGATATTGAATCAAATGTTAGTTTCTGATATGAGCTACCTAATACGAGTCTTTCAAAAGACATAAGTTGATATTATGCTTGTCGAGTATTTTTTATGTATAAATCCATGTGTGGTCTATTTGGTTGTTATATATTGATATTAGAATGAAATTAGATTATTGTGGTTGATATATGAATTTTGTATATTTATGTTTGATTGAAAAAGAGACTGATTTATTTACGAAATTCTAATCTAATTATTTATTTATATATATATATATATAGTTTTATTATATTTTATTTTAATAATTTATTCTTCATGTGTTTGTTTGTATTATGAACTATGATAAGTATATTATATACGCAAGTAGATATATTTACAAGTGTAGGAGTGACATATGAAAAAAAAATATTTATTTTTGACATGTAAATGAATAAGTTTGTATTCTGAATTTCAATAAACTTTGTACAAAACCTTTAATGAATTTATAGAATATGTGAAGGATATTTTTTGGATGTTACAGTTTTATTTTTTTTAATTAATTGTTTTTTAATGTTTTAAAATTAAATTATTTTTTTATATTCATACTTTGTATACAATTTCAAGACTTTTAATACTAATATTCAAAGTAAAATAAAATATAATTATTAAATAAACAAGAATTATTACACGGATCATATATTCATATTTAACTTTATTTTAGACAAAACCAAAGACGATGTATTTAATTGAAATTTCAAATTATTTCTTTACATAAAAAAGCATAATAAATTTTAGAAGATAATATAAGAATGGAATGATTTTTTAAATACCTTTTAAATTTATAATTAGGATTTGGTAGTTCGGATTTTAATGGATCTATAAAATATGAAATTATAAGATCTGAAAGGATTTAGAGATTATAAGAACTTACAGAATTCCATATATTAAAAAAAATCGTAAGTCTTATGTGTTTTTAACTTTAAATGATGAAATGGATATGTGTCTATTATCTTAATATGCAAAATTACCATAATCAAAGTGTATTTTAGTCACCACACATGTGACATTACATTGAATCATCCAAGATAATTTTTGATAGGCTACTATGTTATTATTGAAAATAATAAATAATTTTTGTTATTTATTTTCTTATTGAGAATTTCCCATTTCGGCAAACTTATTATAAAATAATAATATTAACATACCAAACTAACATAGGAAAATAAAAAATTTAATCAAAATATTAGTAAATAAATAAGAGAAATATAAACTCATATATATCAAGAAGAAAAAAAGAGCGCATATTTAAAATTTCATTTCACCACTCTTCCCTCAAAATGATTGTAGATGTAACACCAAAACATATAGCTAACTATTATAATACAAGTTTTACATGTCTTTATACAAGTTTAGAGTTTTTTAAAACATTCCTAATACATGATTAAGACTTGTAGAAATACAAATATTTACAATTCATAGCTCAAAACAAAACTCTAAAGTCTCTCAGGCTTTCCTGCACCTGTGTGATCATCTTCTTGTGTACATAGTACAAAAAATAAGGGTAAACTAGTGAAAATAAAATTTTATAATATACACAATTCAATAAAAAGAGCAAACCAAATTACATGGATCAATTTCTCAATCACAATCATTGGATTCATTTCAATCCATAGTACTTTGATTTCATTTCAATCACACTAACTACACATGTCCGAAAGACTCCTAGAGACTAACATCTAATCCATACATAAAGGATCAGGTAAGTTCAAACATCCAATACCGAGTGTCTACAGCGGGACCCGACGATGTGTATGAACTCCCTCATGAGCTTCTTTCACCTGATATTTTAGTCTATATGACTTAGATCATTCATGAAGCTAGAGGATCTCTGTTAAACATGGAGTTTTCATACTTAATGTACCATCAAACAATAACTCATATATTATCCCAAATGTATGACATCAATTTCACATTTTCATCATTCATATATAATACATATCATTTAAACACATAACATTTAAAATTTCATAATATTCAATAACTTTTCCAACATCAAAAACAATTTTTAACTTCTAAACTATCAAAATATACATGTTCCCACAACATAAATCAAACAATTTTATCAAATAACATCTCTGCAAGAAAATTTGAAACTTGGGACCACGTCCCCTCCACATTCAGATCTTTTAGCTTAGGGTACTATTGAAAGTTAAAGTTAGTTTCTCTTACCTGAAATTTTTTATCTCGAGAAAAATCATGTTCTAGCAGAGAAATGACTTTAAAATCTAGAGACTTAAAACAAGTTATTTAAACATCACCAAAATTCAGCATATAATAAAATAAGTTGATGAGAATATTTTCCTCAAATGTTCCCAACAAGAATGATATCTAAATCTTAAGAAAAAATAGAGAATGAAGGATCTTCAGAGTAAAAAATGAACTTACTTTGTTTGAAAATCGTTGATTAGGTAGAAATGTAGTCTAACTTCTCACTGCAGAATGTGATTAGTTTTGAAAATAAATAAGTTATATGAGAGAAATATGTAATATAAAAGAGAAAGAAGAATGAGAAAGAAAGTGTGGGGTGAGAAAAAAAAATATAAAAAGATGAAGGTGTGGGGTTCCGGCTGCCGCTGCCGGTGTCATAGTAGGTAATTTAAGAAGAATAAATTTTGTATATTATAATTTTCTTACTTTATTTATCTATCTTAATACTAAAAACAAGTCTTGCGTAAGTAATCCTTTCACACACATATATATATATAT
>Ga0123342_1009507_pt1 | contig 11619 bp, 8 predicted proteins | sample Turbeawhitnodule_FD_89960 | JGI IMG/M metagenome (GOLD analysis project Ga0123342, IMG submission 89960) | Root nodule microbial communities of legume samples collected from Mexico - Turtle bean Mexico white nodule | ecosystem: Host-associated > Plants > Roots > Nodule | place: Mexico: Nepantla... | reverse complement strand
TTACTTATCAATTGATCCTAAAATTTACTTAAGTTTTAAATTTGTATTGTAGTATGATTAATGGGGGTCTTGAGTTGAATACTGATTCAAAGACTGTATTTCTCTGCTACAATTACAATTTAGAACTAAAATGAGTATTAAAATCTGGCCAGACTTATCTAATGCTCATAATAAATAATCCTTTGGCCAAGTGGGAGAATGTAAGAATATTATGTGTCACCTCACGATTATTTATCTTATTAATTGATCAATTACCATAATTATCCTATTATATTATTGGTAATTACTTGATGGACGTAATTACTATTACCATAAATAATTAGGCTTTCCCCTTGGGTGTATTATAAATAGAGATTACCAGACAACTAAAGAGACACTCTCATATTCTAACATCACACGGTCGAAACTCATTCCCTAAAGGGATTTTCGAGCCTCTCGTCTTTTTGTCTCTTTGCTCACATAATTCCATTCTAAGCGATACACCCTAAAGGGGAACCCGATCAAGATCATGTCTTCGTCCCTCAGCCATGCGATCACGGGTTTACCAGGTATTATCTAATCATTATTCTCATTTCATTATATGATTGAGGAATCCTAATCCAACATGTATGTCATCTTTTATTTTCTTTTTGTATTTGTAAAATTGTCATTATTTATCACCTTCCAAACAAAATATACAAATATATCACAAAAAAAGAAATTGTTAAATCACTTCATCTTCCTTAATAACCTTATTGTAAAGACATAAAAAATAATTTTATAATAGAAGTGATATATTTGAAAAGATAGTTAAATATTTTATTATTAAAATAAAAATTGTATATAAATAGAAAAATCAGTTATTTAGATTTTTTTTTAAAGAACCACTATCTCTCTAAACTTTTTTTTTCTTTGTCTTCTCTCTAACTTTCTAAACCCCTCTGTCATCAGACTAATGATCGAAGTCCGTCATTAAACTCCTGGCAGTAAATAATACAAGATTGCCTCATCAGAATCTTAGTTATAATAAGTTCATTATGTTCATTTTTCCTTTGAGTCAGTTTTGAACTTTTTAGGTTTGTTTTTGGTAGATGTTTTGCATGTGTTGTTTTTCGCTTTAGAAAAGAATTAGTCTCTATTGGTTCAAAGTCCTAGTGATATAGTTAGATCTTTGATCATGACTTTGTGGTGTAGGTTAAGCTACCCTTGGGCTTTGTAAGATTGATGTTCTTTGTGAACACATCTACTTCTTCTCAGGTAAAGGAAACTGATTTAATTTTATGTAGAAACCTAGGTTAGAAGATCTTGATGTGTGGGTGACGTGGTCACTAGTTCCAATTTTATTGTATGATTGTCTGTTTTTTAGTGAAGTAGTTATCAATTGAAATTTTAAATTGTGAAATGGTAAATTTTGAATATTATGTATTGATTTTGATGTGAATATAGTTATTGAATGTGTTTTGATTGAGATTGGAAGTGTTTAAATGTAGTATAAATGAGTTGAATTGTTTTATGATATAATTGAAGTTAAGAATTTGTGATTATTGGTTATTGATTTTGATTTAGAGATGTTGAATATATATAGATGGTATTACAAATGAACAGGTTAGCTTTATTAAAATTACCATCCAACTATGAGCAAGAAATTGTTTATTTTTTTCGATCTAATATGTTTTAGTATAAAATATTTGTTGAAAAGCTTGAATTTTAACACTTTTATGTAGTTTTAATCTGCATATCTCACTTAAGCAAGATATTTTCGCTTATGCAAAATATTCTCGCTCAAGCTAGCTTGGGACAATGAGTTTGACAGAAAATTCTTGCTCCTTCTTGATTAACTATGAGAATTTAATTTTAACTTTTTAAATTTTTTTAAATAATCTTAAATGAAACATAATTCTAGTTTTTTAAATAACATCACTTGATCTTTAAAAATATGGATATTCTCATTGTTGTTGGTTGTCCTATCTCTTCTGAAGACCATATTGAAGCAATCTTGAATGGCTTGTCTGATGACTATGACTCCTTCATCACCTTCGTTACCTCAAGACTGGACCCATACACCGTTAAAGATCTTGAAGCTCTTCTTTTGGCTTAGGAAGAACATTTTAAGAAAACCTTCCTTTCTATTGAGTGTCTTATTCAAGCCCATAATACCTACGTCTCCTCCCATTTTCGTTCTTACAATAAACAAGGTCGTGGACAGTCTTGTTCGTCTTCTTCCAAATCACCTCAACATTCTCCTCAACACCCATATCATTCTAAGAATACATTGTTGTCTCCTTCTACTTCTTCCAATTTTCCCAAAATCATGTGCCAGATATGCAAGAAATTGTGCCACTCTGCTGATAGTTGTCGGCACAAGTATGATAGGTCCTCTCAATTTGTGATTAGTGTTAATACCTCTCACTTTGCTCTTTCAGTTTGTGATGACAGCGAACCCTCCATTCTTGGTGCACCACCGCTTGTTCCAGACAATCTCTGGTATTTGGATAGTGGAACAACCCATCATCTCACTCATGATGAATCATCCTTCACAAACAAGACTCCCTACACAGGTTCTAATTCTGTAACCATAGGTAATGGTGTTGGCTTGCATATCAAACACATTGGCTTCGCTACCTATACTGATTCCTCTTCTTCAAATCTTTTTTTTTCTCTAAATTAACTTTACATGTTCCTTATATTACAAAAAAATCTTTTAAGTTTTTCTAAATTTGCTCGTGACAATAATGTCTTTCTCATGGCATCATCGTTTTGGCCATGCACATGCTAATATCATTAATAAAATATTGAAACATTGTAATCTTCCTCACAATATTAATCACAATTTTTGTGACTCCCGCATGCTTGGCAAAATGCATCAACTACCATTTTTTAATTCTACTACTATTTTCAATGCACTTCTTCAACTTGTTTATCTTGACATTTGGGGTCCTGCACCTATACCTGCTTCTAATGGTTATTTCTACTACATTACTTTTTTATATGCTTATTCTAGATATGTATGACTATATCTCCTTCAACATAAATCTCAAGTATGTACTGTTTTTCAAACTTTTCACAAATTTGCTGAAAAACAAATTGGTTTTCAACTCAAATGTATTCAGTCAGACAATGTTAAAGAATTTCTCTGTTTTAAACCTTATCTTGCTACTCATTGCATTCTTCATCGCCTTACATGTTCTCACACCCATGAGCAAAACGACTCTATTGAAAGAAAAAATCGCCATATAACTGATATGGGTCTTGCTTTGCTCGCTACTGCATCTCTTCCAATGATATTCTAGGGTGAAGCCTTCACCACAACAACATCTATAATCAATGTTTTACCTTTTTCTACCATTCACTATGACAATCCATATCATCAGTTTTTCAACAAACAACTTAACTACAATTTTTTTAAAATTTTTGGTTGTGCATGTTATCCTTTACTTTGTCCATATAACAAACATAAGTTTGCTTTTCGTTCCACTATCTACATGTTTATTGGTTATAGTCCTACACATAAAGGCTACCTATGCTTATCACCCTTTGGTAAAATTTATATTAGTCGTCATGTTTTATTTGATGAATTTTTTTTCCTTTTCTCTTACATTTTTCTACTATATCTCTTGTTGAACCTGATATGCTTTCTACTTTTCCTTTAACTCTTGCTTTAATACCATCTTCTACTCTTACTTCTTCTTCTTTTGTCACTCTTGATATCACTCATTCTTTATATATATCTCTATCTCTAACCTCTTATGCAGGTTCACCATCTTCTCCTTGCATTCAAAATAACCATCCCATGATTACACGTGGAAAGTCTGACATATTCAAACACAGAACATTATAATACATCTTTCAGTTCTTTTTTTGTTCCCATAACAGTTAAAGATGCTCTTCACCAACCTCACTAGTATGTTGCATGCATGAAGAATACAAAGCTCTGTGCGCTAACCAAATCTGGAACTTGACTACTTTACCTCCTGACATTCAACCCATTGGTTGCAAGTGGGTTTTTAAAAATAAATACAATCCTAATGGCACCTTACACAAACACAAATTGAGGTTGGTTGCCAAAGGTTTTCATCAACTTGAAGATTTGGATTACTCTGAAACATTTAGTCTGGTAGTCAAACTAACTACAATACGCATTATTTGCACCCTAACTTTATCAAATAATTGGCATATTAATCAAATAGACATTAACAATGCTTTTCTTTATGGTGATTTACAAGAGGACGTTTTCATACTTCAGCCCCCTGGTTTTGAATATGCAAATTCCAATCTTGTTTGTAAGCTCCACAAAGCTATTTATGGTTTCAAACAAGCACCACAATCATGGTTTTAGAAGTTAAGTATGCAAATTCCAATCTTGTTTGTAAGCTCCACAAAGCTATTTATGGTTTCAAACAAGCACCACAATCATGGTTTCAGAAGTTAAGTATTGTTCTTTCATCCTTTGGTTTTTCATCTACTAAATCTATCTCATCACTCTTCATCAAGTCTCAGAATAACGCTACCTTATTTGTCCTCATTTATGTGGATGATATTATCATCACAAGAAGTTCGTATACAACTCTTATTCACTCTTATTTATGTGGATGATATTATCATCTATTATTCACTCCCTTCAATAGCATTTTGGCCCAAAGGATCTTGGCAAGCTTCATTACTTTCTGGTGTAGAAACTTCGTGGACAACTGATGACTCTCTTCATCTTTCACAAAATAAATATATTAAAGATCTCTTACATAAATCCAACAAAGATCTCTTACATAAATCCAACATGCTTCTGTCAAAATCTCAGCCCATACCCATGGTCTCTTCTCCTCATTTATCTTAGGATGGAACCATTGCGTTTGACAATGCCTCGCTCTATCGCTCTGTCGTTGGCTCCCTTCAATACATTCTTATCACTCGTCCTGAACTCTTCTATAGTGTCAATAAGGTCTTCCAATTTATGCACCATCCTCAACAACATCATTGGAAGGTCGTGAAGTGAATCATACATTACCTAGCAGGCTCTCAGACTCATGGTCTTCTCCTTCGCAAGTCTTCACACCTTCATCTTCAAGCCTATGCTTATGCTGATTGGGGTTCAGATCTAGATGATAGAAAATCCACCACTGGGTATACAGTTTTCCTTGGTCTCAATCATATATCTTAGGCATCCAACAAACAAAAGGTAGTCTCACGAAGCACTACTGAAGCTGAATATCGCAGTATAGCAACAACCCTCGTAGAAATCAAGTGGACAACCAATCTCCTTCATGGGTTATGTGTTCCTATTCATACTCCATCCATATACACTGATAATCTTGGAGTTTCTCTCCTTGTTGTTAATCGTGTCATGCCTTCCAAAACAAAACATTTTGATTTAGATCTATTCAACAAAAGCACCTTCATCTTACTCATATTCCTGGAACCACTCAAATCGTTGATATTCTCACCAAGCCATTGACTGCTACCTCCTTTCACTCATTTCGGAATAAACTGATGGTTGTTCCCAATCCAACCATTAATTTAAGGGGAGATATTAGTTAACAACAACAAACTCTGTTATCTGTTCATATGTTTCTATTTCCATGTACTCTATAAAACACTATATTTATGTTTTTTGTTATTATGAATATACATACTCTATTTGAGCTTTCTCTTGTATATCTTCTTTGCTTTCTGCATATTACTCTCTTTCCTCTAGTTACCACAAACAACCATTACCACTCATAATGATATTATTAAAATTAAAAAAAAAAAGCACAAATTACATAGAAGGTATTATATGTGATCACACGATATGTCATTTTCAGTCCTTTATTGAAGATAATGATGATAGGAAACAGAAGAAAATAAGTGCAGCCACTTGATATAAAACTTAATCATTGATTTTAAGTTGGAGTATTTTATGTGTATGTGATTGTGTTAAATATTCTTAAGTAAAACTATCACGTGCAGTGATCTTGTTAGACTCAGGCAGTTCTTGTAAAAAAAATATTTAGAATATAGAAAATAAAATAAAATATTTTTCTAGGTACGACTTTGACCAGACACCATATGTCACATATATGAGATTTTGTGTCATTATTTGGTATAATTCAATATTTGCACAAAAAAAGTAACGTATAAAGTCAAAAGTAGGAAAAAGTCTATCACCCTTCAGTTGAAAAACAACGATGTAGAGTTTTCTTTTCTTTCTTTACTTGACATGTATTACATTATAAAATAATTCCATTTTTTATATAATTTTTAAGTTAAGTATCATAAAATTTTAAAAATATATATTATCTTAAATATAATTAATATTTATCCTTCTTTTGTATCTTTATTATTTTCTTAGTCGTGCAAAATAAGAATAAGAATAATAATTATTGGAGTTATGTTTTGTTTGGAGCATAGGAAAGTGGTAAGAGAGGGGAGTAACAGTTAAAAATAAGTAGATTTAAATGAAAAAAATGGTAGATCATATTATTAATGTGACTGTAACATAAAAAAAAAATATAATATTAATTAATTTACCAAATATCTTTATCTTAAAGTTATGAAAATTTTAAAATAAAAATAATTATTTAAATATTAATAATTATACATATATTTATATATTTATGTTTGAAATGTGTAATTAAAAGAAAAAAAAATCATAATTATTTTTTTAGAACCAAATTAGTGCTGTGGCCGAACACAAGTGAAACTTCAATAAAAAAAAACTAACATTTCAATATAAATAAATATTTTTTAAACCTTTGATGAATTTAATTTAGGTATTTGGTGTTGGTAATCACCATTCATAAAATAATTTCATATAATGAAATATACTATGTTATTTTTTATTTTTAACATTAAATCAATCGTTTTATTTCCAATTTTCTGTATCAATATAAAATTTCAATCCTTATGGTACCCTTATTTTACACAGCCAATTAAATCTTATTAACGAATCACTCTAACTCTCACCAAGCCACGTGAACTTTCTAAACAAAAATGATAATTTGAACTTAAAAAGTTGTATATAACTTTTTGATGTGATGAGAAATGAGCCAATTACCAATTTGATATTACCAGCACTAACACTTTATCTGAGCCTTCAAATCCACTCCAAGAGTAAATAGTCCAACCAAACTCAGTGTTGGATCCATGTTTTGAGTTCTAAAGTCCCTCTTATGGAAACTCTCCTTTTCTGGCCACGTTGTCTTCCATTGTTGAGCATTTCTTCTCTCTGGTTATTCTTAGCCTCATACATTTCTTGTTATTTTCTCGTTGCTGATATGAGATTGCTCCACACCTAATTTTCCTGCATTTTCGTGAGTTGATAACTCTAGAATATGCATTTTCAATCCAAGTTCCATTGCTTATATCGCTATTAGCATGGTCATTAGACAAATCGATGGTTTTATTTCAGCGTATCTTTAATATTAATGAATAGGTTGTCTGTACGTCATGTTGCATGTTGCCATGTACAATGAATGTTGCTTTGTTTTTTAATGAACGCATTAGAATAGGCACAAACAATAATTCAATTCAAACAAACGAATAAACAAATAATCTCGATTTTCGAGGAGGAAAAAGGAAAAAAAGGGTGACTTTAATTTCACACAACCATAAGCTGTGGATAACCCATCGCCGGATGAGGAGATAACGGCGACAGAGGCGGCACGGCGAAGATTCCGTTAGCATCAGAAGCCCAGAAGCCTGGCCAGCTAGACGGCGTTAAGGGAGCATCCCTAATACGGGTGACGTCGGAATCTTCTATCTTTTCCCTCTTAACCACTTCCGGCACCGGCTCTTCCTCTTCCCTTTGGCGTTTGCGGTTATCGGCGCCGGCTTCGAGGGGAAAGTTGAGGATGGCTTTGGAGCCGCGAAGCCTGAACGCGGCTCGGTCGTAGGCTTTGGCAGCTTCCAGAGCCGTTTCGAACGTCCCGAGCCACACCCTGGAGCCGCGTTTGTTGGGGTCGCGGATCTCCGCCGCGAACTTCCCCCACGGTCTCTGTCGAACTCCTCTGTAGTGCTTCTTCTCTTCCGCCGCCTTCTGCGCAACCTTTCCCGCAACCTCGCCCTCTCCGAACTGGATCCACTCCGTCTTTTTCGGGAGAGAGATTTGCAGCGACGGCTTTCGATTTGGTTGAGGTTTCTTACAATCCTGTGTGTTCGGAAACGTGAATTCCGAGGTTGATGTTTGAGGGTGGGGTTTCGGGGTTTGGTGATCAAGTATTTGGGGTTTGGAGTCGATTTGGAAGAGGGGGAACTGGTTTTGTGTGGAAGTAGGTGAGAAGTCGAAGAAATCAGAGAAAAAATTGTCGAGTGTTGCGGATGAGTTAGAAGTTGAAGATTGGGAACAGAGGGAGCTTGATTGAGAGGAGGTAGGGTCTGGTTCCTGAAATAGAAAAGAGAAGTTGGTAGTGGTGAGGTTAGAGGAGGGAGTGAGTGGAAGGGGAGAAAGTTCTCCAAGAAGATGCAGTTTTATTTGATTAAGAGCAGAAAGTTGAAAAGGGTTTGGGTTTGCCATCAGTAATGTTTCTGATAGAAATGGTTTCTTAAGAGTAAGAGGAAGAAGAAGGATTGAAGGAAGATTTTGAGTGGATTAGATAGTGGAAAATGAACATATATAGCCTTCAAAACATGTTTTAGTTTCAACGGAGGTGCCTTCAATGATTGTTGCACGAACCTTCCACTCACTTACCTTCAATTACTCCTTATGTATTCCTACTAGTACATAGAAAATAAAATATGAAAATAAACCTACAATAGAAAAAAAAGTATTTTTTATAACTGATTTGTTTTTTATTTTATAATTATAATAACAATTTATATAATATAATTTAAACTTTTATTAAAATTATGTTAAAAACGTATTAAAATTATCAGAAATTTAATAAATATTTTTTAAATTGAACACTTCACTACTTGTCCTATAAATTCATACAGTATCCGACACGCGTCATTAAGTTGAGAACTTATTAGATTACTCCACGCTCAAACATGACCCGAATCCTTTTCCTAATTACCCGACCCAATTTGAATTTACTTCGAATCAAACCTAAGCCTCGTCAACTCCATGTTCTTTGACTTTTTATCTATCATTATACCCATTCTTAGCTTCTGCTGTCACTTGTCAAAAGGCTCTCTTTTTTTTTTCTCTTCTCTCTCTCTGTTTGAATTAAAAAATATATACTTAACTAAATAAATATTTACACTGTTGGTAAATCGTTTGTTAACACATGCTCGTTGAATTCATTTTAAAAATGTTAATTACTCAATGAGATAACTTGAATTATGAATAGGACATAATATTATTTATATTTTGTAAAAGAAAACGTAACTATTCATATCTTTTATGGAGTAATATAAATATTTATACTACTTACGTCTCTTACTCCTTCATTCAGTATAGTTTTAAAATAATGTTAACTAATTAAGATTGCTTTTGCTTTTGACTAAAATGGTGCAGTCCAAAACAAATAAAAGCTAGAGTGTTGGCTAGGTTAAAGGAAGATACTGAAAGTACAAGCAAAGTTTATTTGTATATTTGTTAATAGTAAAGTCTTTAATTCTAGAAGGCCTAAAAGGTATACACTTATTTAAAAGACCAATCTATTTGAGCATATTGAGTCATGTGTTAATATAATATAATATAATTTCTTATGATAAATTATGAAATTTAAATCTAACTCATTTTTATAATATGAATATTTTATTCATTTGTAATATTATATAATCTAAAATTATTTCCTAAGATTTTGAGAGAAGAAGAATGGTGTTATATAATACACATTTTAAAAGAGATTAATGAATAGATGCAGTGAGAAATAGAAGGATAGAAGAAGAACTTCTAGAATGGTCATGGCTGATTTGAATGTCGTGTTACTTTCTTCTATTAAATAAAGGATTCATAACCCAATTTAATTAAATAAAATCAGAAACATCAATTTAATGCATCAAGACATTTCAAATGGACATGACTGAGTCTTTAGTTTCACAAATTGGAAGAAATTTCAATTTATAAAATACACGTTGGTTTCATGTTGTATGAGTAGTATGCAGAATAGTTAAATAAAACAATAAATTGAAAATAAGTCATGCCAACAAGTAAAGTTTGATTTAAAATTGGGTATCCAAAAACTGAGAAGAAAAGAAAAACAATTTTGAATAAACTTAATATATGAAATAAACAAAGTGAGGAGTGGTGAGAAAATGAAACAATATTTAAATATAGAGTGCTAAATTTACAATATAATATTGATTGCAATGTATTAACTAAATATAAATATGTGTGAGCAAAGTCCACTACATGTGGATGTTGAAATCGAATTTTGCATAAATTATTAAATGGAAGATTATTAATTTATTCTAATTATTGATCAATGAAGATTTTGGACAGATGCTATAATCTTAAAAGCTGATTAAATTGGCCGTTACATATAGAAAAAGTCATTTTGGGATGCTACATTGAATCAGTTGCATTATTAGGTGGATAAGGTTTTGTTTTCTCCACTATTTTGCTATGGACATTAAAGTGGCTGAAAATATAGATTATAAAATTGTCAACTTGATGAGTTTATGTCGACAAGGTTTTCAACTTGTTTGAATAAAAAGATTTCAATTAAGATGCTACCAGACTGGTTCCCTTGGAACAATTTTGCAACAACTTCTCTAATTACATCTAGTTTTTGCACCCATTGAACCATATGACAAGAGTAAATTATAATCATGGTTAATACGTGCAACAAATAAAAGCATTTATATTATACTTTTTAGCATGTAATAAATAATCTATAGAAAAAAATAAGTGATATTTCTAATAATGAATTATAGATGGTCAAATTGATCTCGAACATGCATGAAAAAATTTATCTATGAGACATTTATGGATATATGTCTCTAAAGTAATAAGTGATTATGTAAGGTAGTAACCACTAATCAAAGAGATTAAACTATAATTTGTTTAACTAAAGATTTTTTTATCGGACTAGTCCAAATCCATTTGTACAAAGTTTCATTATGATTTTATAAATGTACCGGTAGGCACCGGACAAACACACGTAGCCGATCGACCGACCGCATAATAAATGTAAGTGCATCCGTAACAAGTTAAAGCAGTTAAGATACACCTCCGAAAAATAAGGAATACGCGTTGAAAGAAGATATGTTCCCCGAGTATTCTGGAGCACGATTGACAAGACCTATCCATAACCACCCCGAGCCCAAGGGATAGAAAGCCCATTAGGCAATCCTATAAATATTGTGCTCAAGCCAGAGAAAGGTACGTTTTTCATTCACTTACTAAACCACACTTAGAATCTCATACTTACTTGAGCGTCGGAGTGCATTCGCAAGTACCCTCCCCCGCCCGACCGAAGGAGACATCAAGAAGGAGCGACCGACCGAAAGAGACGAAGACCGACACGTCAGCAACTATACTACATCAACCGACCGTGCCTGGGCCCCATCTCTCCACTCAGGTACATTTGGATTTTTCTTTAATATGTTGTTTACTTATCATATTGGTAGGTTACAAAGATACAAACATGGTCGGCCGAGGCCGAGGCGGAGACTCCTGGCCCACAACCGGACGCCTCATTTGAAGAATTAATGAACAATGTTCCATAGAGAATTTGCTGGACCCGGCATGTGGGCAATATACACTTTGCATTTTGTATA
>Ga0123342_1009506_pt1 | contig 11623 bp, 5 predicted proteins | sample Turbeawhitnodule_FD_89960 | JGI IMG/M metagenome (GOLD analysis project Ga0123342, IMG submission 89960) | Root nodule microbial communities of legume samples collected from Mexico - Turtle bean Mexico white nodule | ecosystem: Host-associated > Plants > Roots > Nodule | place: Mexico: Nepantla... | reverse complement strand
TGCGGGAAGAGTGTGCCTTATAAAATCTGTTATCAACGCTATACCACTTTTTTACCTATCCTTTTTTAAAGCACCAATCGGAGTGTGCAAGGAGATTACAAAACTACAGAGAAAGTTCCTGTGAGGATGGGGAACGGAAGGGAGGAAAATTGCTTGGACTAGCTAGGATAATATTTGTAAAGCGAAAGAGGAGGGAGGTCTAGGTATTAGGCGTATAGAGTTATTTAATAAGGCACTTTTGGCAAAATGGTTATGGAGACTGGGTACCACAGAGTATGGACTTTGGAAGGAGGTTTTAGAGTCTAAGTATGGTTCGAGATGGTTATCAAACTCTTATGTACCGAAAAGAAATAGATCTACATCTAGATGGTGGTTAGATTTATTCAAAGTTAGCATTTCAGACTAAGGGGACAACTGGTTCAATCAGAATATGGTTTGGAAAGTAGGATCGGGGGGAAGGTCAAATTATGGGAAGATGAATGGATAGCCAATGGACAACTCAAAGCAAAATATGAAAGAATATATAATAACTTTGAGCTTAAAGACAAATCCATTGATTGTTTTGGAAGTTGGAACGCAGATGGGTGGGAGTGGAAATTCAGATGGAGAAGAGAGTGGTTTGAATGGGAAAAAATTATGGTAGAGGATTTTATGTCTATATTATCACAGGTGTCATTACAACCTGATAAAGAAGATTCAAGGTTATGGAACGATCCTCCATCATATACTTTTTTGGTAAAATTTGCTTATAATAAGTTAGGTAACCATGGGTCTGGGGGGTATCAGTGTTTGGTTTTCTTTGGAGCTTAAAGGTCATGCCCTCAACCATGTTCTATGTGTGGAGGGCTTTCTCGAATAGGTTAGCGACAAAACAGAATTTGCTCAAAAGAGGAGTGTCTTTAGGAGATACTTTATGCATTTTATGAGGAAGGGAAGAGGAGACAATTGCACACACCCTCCTTTCATGTAGGGAATCATGTAAAGTTTGGAACATGTGCTCCAACTGGATGGGAATTTGTTCTGTGTACCACAATGAGATGATTAATCATTTTGAACAATTCTCTTGTATGTGCTTTAACAAGGAAGGCAATAGGTTATGGAAAAGCCTCTGGGTTTCGGTGTATATGGAAGCATAGAAACAGAGTTATCTTTAACCAAGCAAAGATAGACGCAGAGCAGATTTTTACCATGGCACAAGTACAATCATGGGTATGGTTGAAACATAAAGAAAAGAGAGTTATGTTCTCCTTTTCCGATTGGATACTATCACCTGTAACCTGTATTAACATGGTAACTAGTTAAGTGAATAAAGGCATTTTTTACTTTTTCATAACTTGTTGCATATATATTAAAGGTACTAGTACAAGCTTTAAGATTTTTTGTATTAGTGGTTGGATGTTGTAATAAATATTGCATATTTCACTTAAGGTCAAGGTTATGGGTTTTTATGTTCTTCTTGGTTCAGTTTGAGAGGTGGGGAAGGTTGTTTTGTTTTTACTGGTGCAGGTACAGTCGGCGGGGAGCAGCCTTTTAATCCTTTAAAGAGTGAATAAAGTAAAAAAGATCTTGGAAGGTAGATGGAAGAGTAAGTGGTGGGCCGAAGATGTTATCATTTAAGGTTTTTATGTACAAAATTTATGCAGCAAAGGATGGGCAGCTGGGTTAACAGAGGTGTTGTTGTTATGGGACTGCAACTAGTTGGAACTTTGAGTACTTCAAGATGTTGTCTTCAAACCAGAATCAAATTCCTTTGCTGAAATTTTGAAGAGTGGATGTCCTTTTAGCAATTTTAAGATTGACGTGCTGGAGTTGTCACAAAACAATAGACACTGCTAGGGGAATATTGGTTTTTTGGCTGTGATGAATTGTGTTTTTGTCTCCATATAGTTTGATGGCACCATATTGTTTCTTTGTTGGTTGTTCTTTTGGTGTGGTTTAGTTTTTTGGGCACTTTGTTGGAAGTGTGCTTTTGTTCTTAGTAGTTATTTAGGATATGTAATTGCATTCCTTTTGCAGGTAAGAGTCTTGTATGTGCTCTAAATTCTTGTACACGGATTGAGACACCCCTAAAGTGTCCCTCTTTTAATTTCTTTAATTCTTTGCCGATAAAAAAAAATAAGTCAAATTATAACTCTTCACCTTTATAAATACTTCTTTAAACTCTATTACTCACATTCTCTCTTGTAAGAAATTTAACCTTTCAGTGAGTATAATCAAAATTTTAATATCAAATTTTTTTGAAAAATTTAGTTTGGATAAATTCTATTTCTCCTTTCTTTTTATGGTTGAAAGAAAATAAAATCAAGTGATTACTTTTTTCTTATTGCCAATAGTTTGAGATATTATAATATTAATATAATGCATTATTGGCAAATATATTACTTTAATATTAAAAAAAATTATTGATTTTTTTGCATCAAAATTGCACTCATAGGATTGTGGTTGAGGCGATAAAAAGTGTGCAAGGTTTTTTTAACATAAATATTGCATTAAAGTATATCAGAACATACTGTGAGACATGCATTATAAAATACATTAGAAATTTGTAATGCATGATTAATACTTTAATGTTATATTTTAATGTTTTTTGCATGAATAATTCATAAATTATTTGATATTTGATAAGAAATAAAATGTACGTGTAGAAGTTGAATGAAAATAATTAATATAATTTAGTAACTAATGATAATTAGGTAAGTATTTTTACTAAAGAGACTTTTAATAAAATTTACGACCATACATGCATGAAGATGCTAAATTAATTTACACATGCATGAAGTGACTTATACTATGATATAATGTAAACGGTTTTGATATATTGAAATTTAATATATTTGTTTAACAATTAAAAAATATTTATTAAGAAAATAAGTAATAATATTTTTTTAGGTATAATTACCTTATTCATCATTATATTTTGGGACAATATCCAATTTAGTACTGTGGTTTTTAAAAAAATCAATTTGGTCCCTATATATTTTAAAATGTATTCAAAATGGTATTTGCTGTTAAGTGGTACCAAAAAGTGTCAACTGGTGTTTATGTAATAGGGAGAAGTGAGATTGGATTTATTGTGAAGTCTGAGGTGTCAAGTGACCTGGATGATTAGATTAGTTTAGTGGAAAATCATCCAACTTTAAAATTATTACAAAATTAAAAATATAATATATTTAAGTAACTAGATGAAATTCTCTAAATAATAAAATTATATTTATAAGTTTTTATATCTAGGAATATCAAATTAAATTGTTAACAAAAATTTAACTGATTAGTAATAGAAATCGATTTTCAATATATAAATAAGTATTATATTCTCAATATAATACAAATATAGTAATCATGTAATTCATTAACTTTACAGCAAGAAGAAATAAGTTATATATAAGAACATCTATAAATAAAATAATACTTTACCCAAGTTAAAGCAAAAGCAAACTGACAAAATGACGATTTATTACATTTTTTTACAAATATATATATATATATATATATATATATATATATATATATTGTTTTTATGTAAACAAATGTATAATAAGATAGAAAATAGATATTTTTCCCTCAAATAAATTAGTATTGGTTAAAAAAGCTTTATTTTCTTTGCATTCATGTTTACCACAAGAGATTGTAGAAGTGCCAATCATTTAATTTTAAATATTTTCAGGAAATCCAAGATGCACAACTGTTTATTTGACATGGCAATACCCCGGACATCTACCTATTTGAATAAATTTTTTAGAAATTTACTAAAACAGATCAATTTTAAAATAATAATGACTAAGTCATATTTTAAAAGTCACTTTAATTCAAAATAATTTTTTTAAAAAGTAGTATTTGTTTATTTTATTTTAGAAAAAATAAAATTATACTGTTTATAAAAAGAAAAAATACAGTTTTATTCCAAAACATAATTAAATCTGAATTTTAACCTCATAATAGACCTGTTAAGTCGATACTTGTTTTTAATATAATATTATAATTTTCCTTTAAGTTAATATGAGATTTTTAACTTTATATAAAAATTGTTGATATCAAATATCAAGTGTAAGAATATATGTATATATTTATATCCAAGTCAACATCATAAAACCTATTTTTAAAATAACTGTCTCATTCATAATCATTCTTAGTTGACGTGGAAGTTTCTACATGTATAATTTATTTTATTTTTATCTATTTCAAAGATTAGCTAAAAACGTAAAGATATGATCATAGCGTGCACTAATTAGGATTTAATGATTAAGGAAACAATGGTTTCCACTCACACGGCAAATCTTCAAAGATATCAACCAACAGCACTATCAAATATAAATACCATCAACATATTTCAATCCACATCATCCTATTAACAAAAGCATTGCTAATTACTACTATATTTGTTATCTAATTTTTTTTAATATACTTCCCCGTATAAAGTCAATGATTACTACTTTCACCATCATTTTTTTCATTATGTAAATTATTTTAACGAAAATTAAACACAAACGATATAAAATTATTTTTATAACATATGAAAAGATTTGGTTAAAATATGTAGGCTTTTATATCACCATGGTTTTTTTTTACTAAAATAGGATATTTTTAAAAAAATTATAAATTTGGATAAATTGTGTTAATTGGTACGATTTTGGTTGAAATCGTCGTTCATGCTAAAATTTTTCTTTGTTTGATTTTTTTTAATTTTTTTTTAATATATATATATATTATTAATTATTTAATTATAGTTGAAATAAATTAAAATTGAGTAATAAGTTATGTAATATTTAAAATTAATTTGATAAATAATTTTATAACTTATTTTTAAGGGATAAAAAATTGAATAATCGTTTATGAATTATGTTTGACGGAACTTTAAGGTATATGAGGTGCAATTGTCTTTTTTGTTTTTAGGGTGTGAAGGTAGATGCTACACTTTTGAAGCCTAATGTTCAAATCGTGTATTAGGTGTGCAGGTGTTATTATTTATGGATAATAAAAATAGACATAAATAATAATAATAATAATAATAATAATAATAATAATAATAGACATAAATAATAATATTTTTTCTTACATAATAATAATAATAATTGGTTAAAGTTTTTTTAGTCACTGAAGAAACCTGGTTTCGAATTCCATCTATTGTAGTTTTTATTTTATTTTTCGCTTTATGGTGCTAAAGTTACATACAGATTATATCCGTATGTAATTATTTGTCGTTTACATACGGAAAAATCCGTATGTAACACCTATTTACATACGAAATTTAATTTCCGCTTCATGGCGCCAAATTTACATACAGATATAATTCGTATGTAATTACATACGAAAAAAAATTCATATGTAATATTTATTTATATACGGATTTTGATCCGTATGTAAAAATCCATATGTAATGTTGATTTTATATACGTATGTAAAAATCCGTATGTAATGTTGATTTTATATACGAATTTTGATCCGTATGTAAAAATCTGTATGTAATTCGCGTTTTTCTTGTAGTGATTTTCTTTACCTATGTATTTATTCCTCAACTAACAATCTAAATTAACCAATAACAAATATTCCTCCATAAAAAATTATTTACTAAATTAATTTCAAATATTACATAATTTACTATTCATTTTTAATTATAATTAAATAATTAATAATATTTATTTATTTAAAAATAAAAAAAATTAAGTTAAGAAATGAAAACTTTTATAACATGAATAAAGATATTAAGTCGTGTCAAAACTGTTGACCCTTTTTAATATAAATGTTTAATTAATGAAATAATAAATAATATATGGATTGGTTTGAAAATCAATGATTACTAGTTGTAGAATTTAAAATAATAGTATATTTTGGACGAGTAATATTGATTAATTTGATAAAGATTGGGAAAGAGAGAAATTCGAAAAAAAAATCTACATAGCAATTCCAATGACCACTCGACTATCTCTCCAATAATGATGCGACTTACTCAAATTTATAGTTTTTTTAAAAGTAGCTCTATTTTTGGTAAAAACTAAAAAAAAAATAAGTCCATGTGGTAAAAAAAACAAATATGTAACTTTCCAAGGGATTTAAACTCCCACAATCCACCTATTATCTTTATTTTCTTCAATTTTGAATTTTTACGATATTCTTATATACTTCCATTCAAATTTTTCATTTATATGTAATTTAATTTCTCTTTAACAACAACAAAATAATGGAACACGAACAGGTTTGCCGACACTGAGAGAAAACAGTACCACACGACAAGCCTTAATGCCTGAGATCAGATAAGGCGGACCCACATCTCTTGAACCACAAATTTTAGAGATATTTCTTTCACAGAATCTTCCCCACTCACTATAAAAACCCACCAACAGCTTCTACAGAAGAAGCAACAACACAATGGCTTCGGACGAAACCCAGAACAAAGTGATCGAGCCCTCCAGCAGCGACCTTCTGGCCAGCGCGAAGCTGGTGGCGAACGCGGCGCAGTCTACTCTGCGGAACGAAAGTGACAAGGTGGACAAGACGAAGGTGGCGGACGCGGCGGGGGACCTTCTTGACGCGGCGGGAAAATATGGGAAACTGGATGATCAGAAGGGCGTAGGGCAGTACGTGGACAAAGCTGCCGATTATCTGCACCAGTACCAGGACAAGGCTGCTGCACCTTCTCAGCCTGCAGACTCCAAACCTGAAGAAAGTGGTGGTTTGGGTGGTCTTGCAAACTTGGCTGGAGGCTTCTTCAAAAAGTAGTGGTAGAAGAAGATGAAGGTCTTTAGTTTCTCAGTTTCGTGTTGTTCTTGTATGATGTAAGATTGAATAAATATGATACAGTTTGGTGTTTGTAGAAGAAGACCTTTTCTTAGTTCCACAAACATGTTCCTCCAAGACACTCTTCTCTTTCTATGTATCTGTTCCCTTTTGTATATTAACGTTGAATCATTTAAGATTTTCTTGTCCAGTAGATTCTGGAAAATTTTGGATTTTGTAATTAAGATCAAGTTATAATTAGATGAAAATTATTTTAAAAGTGATATATACTATTAAATAAGATAAAATTAGTTAAATTTATTTATATTTAAATTTACTAACTATAATAATTTCTTTCCCTTTCTATAAAAAAGTGAATAAAATAAATTAGACATTTAAGGTAGTATCAAACTAGACCGACACACCACTAGCCATGAGTTCTCTTTTGTTCCTAATCCATACACATATCCCTTTTCTCTTCTCATATACACACAAAAAAAACTAACATGATGATCTACAAAATGAAATCAAATCATGTAAAAAAACACCCAAACTCACGAACAATTCACTTCCTCTCAAATATGATATCATATATGATTATATAAAATATAACCTATAAATTACAGGGGAATGTAACCCGATGACATACCCAAAACATTAGATTTAATATAGACTTAGTGTAATGGCGTAAAAAAAAATTAAAAGCAGAGCCACGACCCCCTCCCCACACAGTTCCTTTCATTTTCTTTTTCTCTCTCTCTCAATATTCTCTTCTCTTCCTCTCTCTTAATTTTCTCTCTCAATCTTCATCTATTTTAGAATCTGAGCGGACCACGTTGTAGCTGGCGAGTTAAGGAACATTTCTATCCGATCAGATTTTCAGTTGTAGCTGGCGAGTTAAGGAACATTTCTATCCGATCAGATTTTCAAACAAAGTAAGTTCATTTTTGCTCTAAAGTTTCTTTGTTCTCTATTTTTCTTTAGGATTTAGTTATTAATCTTGGTGAGGTCAGTTGAGAAGTTTAATCATCTCAACTTATTCCATTATATACTGAATTTTTGTTCTGTTTGGATAATTTGCATTAGGTCCGTAAATCTTGAAGTTTTTCCAGACTGTGGGGAATAAAATTCTAAAAGTTGCTTGGAAATCAATCAATTGAGATAAGGGAAGCTAAATTTAATTTTTAATAGCACCCTAAGATAGAAGATCTGAATGCGGAAGGAACGTTGTCCCAATATTCAATTTTTCTTGCAGGGATGTTATTTGTTTATATATTGTGTGCTTGTTTATATATTATTTAAACTTTATAAATATTATATTTTGATAGTTTGAGAGTTAAATATTGTTTTTAACGTTGGAAAAGTTATGGAATGATATGAATTTTTAAATGTTATGTGATTGAATGATATGTATTATATACGAATGATGTAAATAATATGAAATTGATGTCATACATTTGGGATGATGTATGAGTTGTTGTTTGATGGTACGTAAAGTATGAAAAGCCTATGTTTAACGGAGATCCTCTGGTTTCACTAATGATCTAAGTCATGTAGACTAAGATATTAGGTGGTGAGAAGCTGAGAGGGAGTTCATACACACTGGGTCCCACTGTAGACACTCAGTATTGGATGTTTGAACTTACCCAAATCCTTTCTATTGGATTCGCTGATAATCTTTGGATCAGGTGTTAGTCTCTGGTAGGGACATACTTAATGAGTCTTCCGGAAGATGAAGTGGGATTGAAATGAAATCCAATGATTGTGATTGAAAAATAGATCCATGTGTGGTCTATATGATTAATGAAATTGATATTGAAATTTTACATGACAACATTTAAAGAAATGTTTATAAATGATTTGTTTGGTTGGTTCTTTTTGCAAGAATTAGATATGATATGCAATTTCTTTTCACTAGCTTACTCTTGCTTTTCTTGTTGTGTTTGAACTGTTATGACTGCACTACGTACACGAGCAGATGATATTACAGGTGTCGAAGGGTCTGAAGAGTTTTAGGGTGTTGACTTTGAAACTTATATTGTAAATATTTGTATTTCTATATGTCCTAATCATCTATTAGGAATGTTTTGAAAAACTCTAATTTTGTATAGAAATATGTAGAACGTTTTAAATAGTTAAATGTATTTTCGGGGTGCTACACTTAGGAATGAGATATGTACCACACTGCATCATCAACTTTGAGTTTGGTATTAATACTCCCCCAAAACTTGTCTTTAAAGACTGATATTGTCCAATTTCTCGCTTGAGTTAGCATTCCTTAAATAATTATGCAACTCAACCTGAGAGTGTCTCATATAGGCCAATTAATATGATAATCACTAGTGCAAAAAACATATATTACATCGTTTTTAGGAAACATATTACACCGATTTTATTATCAATGTAGATTTCAATGATGTAAAATATCAATAACATATTTCACCGGTTGCAAAAATCAGTGTAATATGTACCAAAATTTAAATAAAGTAATTTAAAAATATGTGCTCCAAAAGGGACATATTACACCCGTTGGAACAAAAAAACGGTGTAATATGTGAAATATTACACCAATTAAGGCCACAACTGGTGTAATATGTTAATTTTTTTTTATAAATTTATTAAAATACAACACAACATTTATTGTTGCTCATACATACCATTACTGATACACAAGCAAACATCGCAATGACCACAATTCTAGACATGAAACCAAAAATAAGAAATGCATTTACCATCAAACATAAAATCCATATTTTCATTTCACATCATTTATAGGACAAACAACACGATCTAGTAAAAGATGAGTTTTCAAACAACATATAAAATTTTCTCTAAATCTAAAATCACAAATTTGAGAAAAGAAAGGCCTAGCGAGATACCTTTAGGAAGCAAAACTTCTTCCTTGACTTTTCCAACAACTATGTGAATAGGCTCCATCCTTAGACCGAAAAACAGTTAGCAAAACGAAAAAAAAGGCAACACAAAATGCAAATATGAGGAAAAGAGAAATGAAGAAAGAACACAACGAAGAAATGACCGTGGATGAGGTGGTGAGCGGTGTTAGTAGCAGTGGAGACAATGGTGGAGAGCGGTGCCAACAATAGTGGAGGAAGAGCAAAGCAGTGGCAGAAGCGAATCAGAATGGTAGCAGCTAGGGGTGGCAAAGTGGGGCGCGTCGTGCCCGCGGCCCACTGAAAAAAATGCGGGACGAGTTACTTATTTTAACTCGCTGGCCCGCTTAGGCCCGTCCCGCATAACCCGCAGCCCGCGCGAGCCAAGTTCGGGGCGGGGCGAGTTGGCCCACATAATCCGCATAACTTTAAAATGTATAATTTTTTTTTCTACACCCCCATATATTTTTCATGTAGCCTCATATTTTACATTCCGAAATTTTTAATAATATCTTATTACGCATGTTTCATGAATATAATATTATGAGACCATTTACCTAATGCATCTAAATAAAAAAAATCAAAATTTTTATTCAAAAAATTGTTTTTTTTAATAAATATTTCTTATGCGGGCTGGCCAAGTGCGGGGTGGGCCTATGCGGGGCGGGCCAGCCCGTATTGCCATCCCTGTGGCAGCAGCGCGACAACGGTGGTGAAGGCTAAAACAAGAGAGAAATAACTTTAAGCGCGAGGCAAAAAGTAGGGTAAATAAACATATTACACTGGTTGGATTAAACAACCAGTGTAATATGTCTAGTGCCAAAATAAGTTTTTTTAAAACTTTATGTTTTAACTTTGAAAATAACATATTACACCAATTGTAAGGATCATTTGGTGTAATATATGCCAAATATTTACAAAAATGTCACTGTATTTTTATTTATATAATTTTTTGATACTCTGATTTTTTTACATGATACTCTAATTTTGTTACATGATATTATCATTAAATATAGTTATGCATAATGAAAACTATTAAAAATATATATCAATTGTCCATGTTTATGAAGACCTATAAATAAACCACCACACTCATGCAGTAATCTCAACTCATATTTTTTTTTTTAAACTCTTAAGGACATATTATACCGTTTGGATTAACCAACCGATGTAATATATCTAGCGCCAAAAATAATTTTTTAAAAACTTTATTTTTAAATCTGAGAAGAACATATTACACCAATTGATCCTTATAGCGAGTGTAATATATTTCAAATATTTACAAAAATACCATAATATTTTTATTTATATCGATTATCAATTAACCGACTTAATATCTCGTTGTAGTATACATTTTTGAAACTGGTTAGCGTATAAAACATATGTTAGTTTAATCATGTTTAGCATTGAACTAACATCTTCTAACACCAAAACAATTACTTCATACTTGTTAACTTGTCGCTTCCTTGTGTTGTCTTTAAATATATCAAATATAATTAACTTCTATTATTGTTGTTCCATGTTATGTCCGTGCTGAACTTTGGCTTTGAGATATAGAGTTATCACATATAAATGTCCTATATAAAAAAAAAAAACACATATATACACTACAAGAAAATCATGAAATAGAAACCAATTTTTAGACACCAAAGTAATTAGTTGCAATAGTAACTAAATTAGAAACCATTTTAGAAACTAAAAAAAAAATAGTTTCTAAATTAGTTTCTATTATTGTTAAATAATTTCTAAATTGGTATTTGGTAGTTAAAACCTTGGTTGCTAATTAGATACCAATTTAGAAACTATTTAATAATATTAAAAACTAATTTAGAAACTAAATTTTGTTTTAGTTTCTAAAATGGCCTCTAATTTAATTACTATTGCAACTAATTATTTTTGTCTCTAAAAATTGATTTTTATGATTTTCTTGTAGTATATATATATATATATATATATATATATATATATATATATATATATATATATATATATATATATATTTATATAATTTTTTTTTTTTT
>Ga0123342_1009505_pt1 | contig 11624 bp, 13 predicted proteins | sample Turbeawhitnodule_FD_89960 | JGI IMG/M metagenome (GOLD analysis project Ga0123342, IMG submission 89960) | Root nodule microbial communities of legume samples collected from Mexico - Turtle bean Mexico white nodule | ecosystem: Host-associated > Plants > Roots > Nodule | place: Mexico: Nepantla... | reverse complement strand
GTAATGAGTAGACGATGGGAAGGAGGGAATAGAGTGAAGTGGGGATGGTGGGGGGGGAGGGGGGGGGGAGGGGGGGGGGGGGGGGGGGGGGGGGGGGGGGGGCTCTAAGGAGCCACACTTCTCTCATCTTGGTGTTTCTAACTCGGGTGAACGACCCTTTATCGACCTTGTCCTTGTTGTACAAAGTCAAGGAACAGGTCTGAACAAATGACCGCGACTTTGCTTATAAAAGTCAAGGGGCAAGCCTTCAACATTTGAACCATACTTCTCTCTGCCTTGGTGAACTTACACGAGAGGGGCTTATTGGGAAGGCCAAACTACCTCTGCTCTCCGTGTATCACTTCAAGGGAGAGGTTTGTTTAATTAGCGAACCACACTACTCTTCTCCTTGGTGAACTTACACGAGAGGGGCTTATTGGGGATACCAAACTACCTCTACTCTTCGTGTATCACTTCAAGGGAGAGGCTCGTTTAATTAACAAACCATACTATTCTTCGCCTTGGTGAACTTACACGAGAGGGGCTTATTGGGAAGACTAAACTACCTCTACTCTCCGTGTATCACTTCAAGGGAGAGGTTCGCTTAATTAGCGAACCATAATATTCTTCGCATTGGTGAACTTACACGAGAGGGGCTTATTGGGAAGACCAAACTACCTCTACTCTTCGTGTATCACTTCAAGGGAGACGTTCGTTTAATTGTTGAACCATACTATTCTTGGGCTTGGTGAACTTACGCAAGAGGGAGGTCCACTTGGGGAACCATACTACTTCCGCTCTTGGCTTATCACTACAAGAGAGAGGTTCATTTAATTAGCGAACCATACTATTCTCGGGCTTGGTGAACTTACGCAAGAGGGAGGTCCACTTGGGGGACCATCCTACTTCCGCTCTTGGCTTATCACTACAAGAGAGAGGTTCATTTAGTTGCAATGTACATTTCTTAACTGAATAAATTTTATTCGGGTGACCTCGTTAAAAAACCCTCATAAGGGAAGAAGAGTGCCCCCTTAAACATGTACAATGCAAAATTAACTAAAATAAAACTTCAGGTTGGTCGCGTTCCAAGTACGAGGGATCGCACCACCCTCTAATGTTTCGAGCCTATATGCTCCATTCCCAAGGGCATCCGTTACTCTGAAAGGGCCAGTCCACTTGGGAGAGAACTTGTTTTCCAGCTGGTACGGGTGGACCTTCCGCATTACCAGGTCAGCAACCTGGAACTGCTGAGGTCTCAGCTTTGAGCTGTACTTGTACTCCACCCTCCTTTTCAAGGCTTCAACATTAATCCTTGCTTCCTCTCTCACCTCATCCAGTAGGTCCAAGTTCACCTTTCTCTCTTCGTTCGAATCCTCGACCACGAAGTTCTGGAAGCGTGGTGAGTTCTCCTAGATCTCTACCGGGACCATAGCGTCCGAACCATATACCAAGCTGAATGGTGTTTTCCTGGTTGTGGACTGAGGGGTAGTGTGGTAGGCCCACATGATTCTAGGAACTTCTTCCGCCCAGGCCCCCTTGGCTTTGTCTAGCCTTCTTTTCAGACCTCTGAGCAGAATTCGGTTGACCGACTCCACCTGTCTGTTCGTCTGGGGGTGTTCTACTGATGCGAACACCTGTTTCACTCCCAGCTCTGTACATAGTTTGCCCAATTGTTGGCTTGCAAAATGGGTACCATTATCAGATACCAACCGCGCCTTGTGCCAATCAGCATGTTGTTGGCACTACTTGCACCGTTGGGCGTATTTCGTGCAATCTTCCCTCATAGTTGGCTAGTAATACCCTGCACGAATGACCTTTGATGAGAGAGATCGACCGTCGATGTGGCTACCGCATATCCCTTCGTGTAGCTCTGGCATGATGCGTGTGCATTGTTCACCGTCTACGCATACCAGTATAAGATGGGTGAATCCGTGCCTGAATAGTTTCCCATCGATCAGGGTGTACTTGCTCGAATTTTTCTTGATTTTTTGAGCTTCTGCGGGTTCTAACAGGAGTACTTCTTCGGCTAAGTAGCGCTAGTAGGCCGTCATCCAGGTTTATCCTGATTCAACCTGGTAAACTTGCGGCGCTATTTCCCCAGCAACTGGGTACCTGCTTATTCTAGGTGTTTTCACTGTGTCTTGCGTTAGCGATCGATGACTCCTCCTCGTTCCTTCCGATGTGCTAACATGTTGAATTTCTGCCACATTGTCCGTGGTGGTTCGAGGTGTCTTCAGGGTCTCTTGAATCACTGTCCTCTGTCTTCCCCCCTTGCCCGAACTGGACGCTAGTACTCTTGGACATTCCGCCCCTACATGGGCGCTAGTACTCTGTCCATCAGTCGTTGGTAGATGGCCCCTGTGTTTTTTAGCCCAAAGGGCATGGCCTTATAGCAATAACAAGACAGTTCTGTCATAAACACAGTCTTGCATTCGTCCCTGGGGTGCATCATGATCTGGTTGTACCCAGAAAAGGCATCCAGGAAGCTGAGTAACCTGCATCCGGAGGCGTTGTCCACCAAAGCGTCAATGCTAGGCAGCGGGTAAGAATCCTTTGGACAGGCCTTGTTGAGGTCTGTGAAATTAACACACATCCTCCATTTTCCGTTGGCCTTCTTTACCAATACCACGTTGGCTAGCCATTCGAGGTACTGGATTTCCCTAATGTAGCCAGCCTTCAGTAGCTTCTCCGTCTCTTCTCGTATGACCTGACGCTTTTCTTCGTTGAATTTTCGCCTTTTCTAGCGGACAGGTCGGACCTTGGGGTCCATGGTGAGACGATGGCACAGGAAATCAGGGTCTATACCAGGCATGTCAGTAGCGGCCCACGCGAACGCATCAAGGTTTCGTGCTATGACCTCAACAACCCGATCCTGTGACTCCTTGCTCAAGGATCGCCCTAGTTTGAACGTCTTCCCACCAATCTCCCTTTCCACCACACCTCCTGCGGGCTCGAGTCGGTTTTCTCGGGCGATATCCACGCGGATCACTCTGTCTTCCCTTGATGGTCTGGTAGTAACAGAGAACACCCCTCTCTTCATCTTAAGGTTGTTTTCATAGCACCTCTTCGCCTCCTTCTGGTCAGATTTGATGGTGATCACTGCACCCCCAAGGGAAGACAATTTCATCTTCATGTGCCTCGTGGAGGGAACTACTCCCAACTTGTTTAAAGCTGATGTTGGTAGTGCGTGAAGACGCGCCATCCGTGAACGTTGTCCTCAACTCAATGTGCCCACGAACCTCCACCTGGTCCCCTGCAACACCATACAAACATCCGGTGTAGGGCCTTAATTGGTCCGTGGACAGCTGTAACTGGTTGAAGGTCGTCAAGAACATCACGTCGGCTGAACTTGGACCCCGAACATCACGTCAAGAACATCACCTTCCTTCTTGCTGTGACTAGTGAAATTACCAACAGGTCGTTGTCATGGGGTATGACATCCTGGAGGTCGGCCTTCGTGAAGACGAGGTCGACGTCTGGAATTTGGTCTACCTGTTGTACCTTCATTGCCATTACGCCCCGTGCGTACTTCTTTCGCTGGGAGGTAGTGCACCCTTCCCCTGAGAACCCTCCAGAGATAGTGTTCACCTCCCCGTGAATACGCACCTTGTGCCCCTGATCTGCCCCTGTAGTTACCAATGTCTGGTCGTCCTGCGGTTCTTGGAGATAATCCTTCAAGAAACTGCTTTTCACTAGCTCGTCTAGTTGGTGTGCCAGGGCCAAGCAATTGCGTATGTAGTGCCCATTTTCCTGGTGAAACTCACACCAAGCGTTCTTGTTGGGCCCCATCCTCATGTCGGTCTTTGCAGGTACCTTCAATTTCGTCGCTATGTTCGGAATAGCGATCAATTCCTTGAGCTCCACTCGAAAGTTATGCTTTGGGTCTCTTAGGGCGCACATTCCCGTCTGGGACCGCTCGTAGGGCTTTCCTGCCCCTTTTTTCTCCATGGCCGCTTCGTGCACCCTCATAGGTGGAGGTCGTGCCACCGCTCAAGGTCAGGCAGGACCGATAAGACCTTGTTTCTGCGTCACTCGATCATCTACGGCGATGTGTGCTAGCGAGCAACGTCTAATCTCTGTGAATGTCTTCGGATAAAACCTTAACAGTGACTCACTGAAGGGTCCTGACAGCATTCCCTTGACAAAGGCATGCACTATCATGGCCTCATCAGTGGGCTTTAGTCTCACCACTAGGACCCCGAACTTGTTCAGGTAGTCCTTCATGGACTACCCTTGGTACTGACATTGAAAACATCATAAGAAATCCGGGTGGGGGCCTTGTTCACAAGGTACTGTTCCCTAAACAGTGTTGCAAATTGGTCAAAGTTGGTGATGTGTCCGTCGGGAAGGCTAACGAACCATTCTAACGTTGCAGCACAACATCAAATCCTTCTGTGAGCATCATCTGGGTGTGGAACGTCGTGAGATGGGCCTCTGGGTTCTCTACTCCGGTGAAGGAGACTTTCGGGCCCAAAGACGTTGTTGGCAATGCGACATTCATGATTGCTCGTGAGAACGACATGGGACGTGCCCTAAGTGGTACAGGTGAGGCCCGTTCGTTCGCTGCGCGCTCCCCTACTTGTTGTAAATCCCTACACAATTCTTCGTTGGCTCTACGTAGTTCTGCGTTGTCCGCTCGTGACGCCACCACTTTTGCTTGGAGTGCACGCACCGTGTCCAAGATTTGTTGTGTGGTAACGTTATCCCCTCTTGGGGGCACCCTTCCTGCGGATCCAGCAGTTGCTTGCCTCGTACTCCTTGCTGGTAAAAACTCTTAATATGATTATGAGTGGGACCTTGATATAACGGGCCCCACGGTGGGCACCAAATGTTCCCGCGGGTTGACTCCCTTCGCCGGTTAGCTCTAACAACAACTTTGGCCTTTCAATCTTGCTGGAGAATCGTGCCTTCTTGATCAAGAAACCTTTCACCTGCAAAGACAAAGGGGCGCCCTAGCGGCCGTTTGCACTCCGACGCTTAAGTCAGTATTAGGGCAAAGAAACACCAAGAGTGTATATTAGCTTCAGTCTTAAAAGCTGCATACCTTACTAGGGTTCTTGGCCCCCTTTATATACGCTGAAACTAGGGTTTACCTTTGTGTTGTTGCCCTTCACTAGGGTTCCTTGGAGAATTTCCTTGCGCCGCTATTCATAGAATCTTAGCATATCTGGCACATGGACTTCCCTTAACTGGAGTGCAACGAATGAGAGAGTGGCCGCTTGGGTACCAACTTGTGCACCTATTCTCTAGCGCCATCTACTTCGTGGGTGCCTTAAGTATTCACGTGCCATGCATGCGGCTTCCTTGGAAACCCTAACCCTAATGGGTCTTAACGCCCCCTAGGATTATTTACACGTGTTGTGCCTTCATGCGTCATACACACCACGTGCATGGATCCCTCGTGACTTAGGCTTCCCACATATCTCTTATCTTTAACTGTTATCTTAACAAAGCTCTAGGCCCACCTTACGTGGCCCTCTACAACGTCCTGACGACCGCTGTCAATCTTCTCCCTCCACTGGTGAGGTTCAATATCAATCTCCAACATCGGGCTTAGGATAACAATCTCAAAGTCTAACCATACCCCTGGTAGGTGCGTTTGGGGCCCACCTCATGTGGCCCCCTTCCATTACCAAGCATCAGTGCGTGATGTTTGAGGTCAGCCTCTGAGTTGATGACCAAGGACTGATCGGGACAAATTCTGTAACGGTAATCTCCTAAGCACCAGCCATTTAAGGTAATTAATTGGATCGACCCCTCACCACACAAAAGGGCTTCAGGGTCGACCCATGACCACACAGCCCCTCAGCCTCTAGCGTAATTCAAAGAGGCTTTAGGGTCGTCCCATGACCTCACAAAAATGCTTCAGGGCCGGCCCATGACCACACAACTCCTCAGCCTCTGGAGTAAGCCAAAGAGGGTTCAGGGTCGGTCTATGACCACACAACCCCTCAGCCTCCGGCGTAATCCAAAAAGGCTTTATGGTCGTCCCATGACCACACAGGAGGCTTCAGGGTGTTTGATGTTATTGATGCCTCTGGCGAAAATCTCGAAAAACCTTCCTTGATTAACACAACTCATTATTGCCCGTCCCATCTGCATTAAATAAAAACACGTCCTCTTTCCTCCACGTGGCCAACTCTGGTTTGCGTATTTTCAAACAACATGCCCCACACTCTTCCTCACTTCCACCTATTCAACTTCCCGCTTTTCACCTTCAACTGCTCCTCTTCTTGTTCTTCTTTCATTCTTAATATGAGTTATCATTCTCTCTACCCTTGACCGAGTTGAAGATTTTCGTCATGCTTAAGCCTTGAGTCGTTCTAGTATTGAAACACAAATCACTGTCGTTCCCTGTGTTTTCCTCTTGGACAGATTTCCCGAATTACCTGAATAAGCTGGCACAAAGTCATCATAGCCAAACTAGCCTTCTGAACTCTCAAAGGCGTCAACTTGAGGATGACGCGACATTGGTGAAGGCCACAAATACTCATCTTGAGAACCAGCTGACAAACATTTATTTGGAGAAAGATGACCTTCATTTTAAACTACAACAAGTTTTGTTTGAACTTGCTAAAAACCGCGAAGAATTTTCTGCTTCTGAAAGCCTACTCCAAACCAAAGTCCAAACGCTCGACACCGCCCTTGAAGCTGTGAAGGATGAAATTGCTCGCGGGTTTGTGGATGGTTTCAGTGCTGCTTTAGAATAGTTTCAGTGCTCCTTTTGACCTGTTCAAAATAGTTGTTGATGGGAAGATAGTGGAAGAGTAATCTCAGTGTCGTGTCTTATTCTTCTTTTTTCTTTTTGTTTTTGACCTTTCAAATTGTTGGTTTGTAATCGTTCGCACATTCTTTATGTAATGACTGCTTTTGTTGCCTTTAACTTATACCTTCATATTCCGACTTCTTTGCTCTCGTTCACCTATCATGCAACGTCTTTCTTACTTTTTCCCAATAAGGTTACATTCTTTCTATTTTGATGGGATTTCACTTGTCGTGCCTTGTCTTCTCAATTGATGAATTATTCAAACATGATCGGAATTCCTCTCAGTTTTACTAAAAGGAATTTCATCATGGAATGCATGACCTTCTTAATTGATCTTCAACTGACTCATGGTCAGAATCCCTTCCAATTATATTGCATGGATTTCATCATGCAGTGCATGGCCTTCTTAAATATTGATCTTCACTCGACTCGTGGTCGGAATCCCTTCCAGTTATACTGCAGGGATTTCATCATGCAGTGCATGGCCTTCTTAATTATTGATCTTCACCCGACTCGTAGTCGGAACCCCTTCCAGTTATACTGCAGGGATTTCATCGTGCAGTGCATGACCTTCTTAATTATTGATTTTCACCCGACTTGTGGTCGAAATCCCTTCCAGTTATATTGCAAGGATTTCATCATGCAGTGCATGGCCTTCTTAATTATTGATCTGCACCCGACTCGTGGTCGGAACCCCTTCCAGTTGTACTGTAGGGATTTCATCATGCAGTGCATGACCTTCTTAATTATTGATCTTCACTCGACTCGTGGTCGGAACCCCTTCCAGTTATACTGCAGGGATTTCATCATGCAGTGCATGGCCTTCTTAATTATTGATCTTCACTTGAATCGTGGTCGGAATCCCTTCCAATTATACTGCATGGATTTCATCATGCAATGCATGACCTTCTTAGCATATCTCCACTGACCATATACAGCTGTATTAAATCATCTATCATATCAAATCACATAATTTATATCTCTTTAAAATAACATGATCATGTTATCATAGATCTTATGTAAGTTTTATATCATAACATCAATTTCAAAACATAACATCATCACAAATCTTTATGTAAAAAACATAACTTCAGAACATAACACCATCATAAGTTCAGAACATAAATTTTTCCGCTGCCAAACTGTCCGACCTCCTTTCGATCAAAGATTCTCCGAACGATCCTGACCGTAGACCCCTTATAAAGGCTTCCACGAACAATCGTTTATTCGGCTGAGGAAACTGTACCATCACCTTGTTGAATCGACACAATAATTGCTTTATAGACTCCTTTGCTTGCTTTCTTCAAATAAATTTGCTATCTCCAAAGGTTTCACTGCGAACATCTTACACCTCAGGGCATCTGTCCCTCCACATATCAGATCTGGGTTCTAAAGACTTTCAAATGGGTTCTTGGGTCTTGCTTTCCCGCAAACACACTTATTTTGGCAAAACATAACCCGTTGGGATCTGCTCTCTCAGGAATTCTTCTGAAAAGGGCTGAAAATTCGGATTAACATCATTCCCTTCTTCTGATTGGATTATCAACTGTTGATCCAAATGGTGTTCGAGTTCTTCATTTCTTCTTTGTAAACGATCTTGAACTCTCAGTGATTCTTTTAACGTTTCCCTTGCTTGGATGCTTTCCCTTCTCATCTCCTCCTGGACTCTTCTAAATTCCCCCGCCTATTCCTCGTTTCGTTTCCTCATAGTTTCCATCATGTCCATCAATACTTGAGTCGCATCAGACACTGTTCCATTATCTTATACCATCAAATCACTCATTCTTATTGATGTTTTATAGTGGCACGGGAAAATTTTACCTGCCCCACGGTGGGCGCCAAATGTTCTAGCCAAGACAAATAACCCTTGACCTAGAACATCAAGATTGTTCAACACTCTAGTTCTTATGTTGTTCTTCTTCTTTCCTTTTTTCCCTTTGTTGATCGGTCTCCCCTCCTCTATATAGTTGTTTGCCTTGCGCCTTCTCCCCTTTCCCTCCTTATTGTAACTCCCTTGATTACTTAACTGCACATTACACAGATTCTGTAACGGTAATCTTCTCAGCACCAACCATTTAAGGTAATTAATTGGATCGGCCCCTCACCGCACAAAAGGGCTTTAGGGTCGGCCCATGACCACACAACCCCTCAGCCTCTAGCATAAGCCAAAGAGGCTTTAGAGTCGTCCCATGACCACACAAAAAGGCTTCAGGGTCGGCCTATGACCACACAATTAGCAATCAAGAAAATAATTAAAAAAAGTATATATAGAGAGATACACCACAATTTATATTGATTCACCCACCAACAAGGACTACGTTTAGTTCCTTGAGCAACTCATTCAAAAGACTTTCACTAATATTCTTAAACCTCTTCAGGTCACACAAGTATTATCAAGTTCTTTAGGTTCACACAATATTCTAAATCTATACAGGTTCACATAGTATTCTAAACCTTTCTAGGTTCTCCAAGTATTCTAACCTCTCTAGGTATAATGTCCTAATCCCTCCTGAGATCAAGGACCTCTCAATAAACTGATAAAACTCTCATTCAGAGAGAACAATTAAGGCTTACATGGTATACTTCACAATAGTGAAGGATTTACAATGGCTATGTGCTAAAAAACCTTATTATCATAGATTCACTCTTCACTAGCGGATATGAAAGTGTATGCACAAACTAAACACAACTGAATATATAATTGAGTATTTCGTATAACGCTTGTATGTACTCCGTTCTATGAATTTTTGGCTTTTGTTGTGTGGCTTCTTTGGTGATTTGTGAATGTGTGTAGCTTGAAAAAATTCTAAATTGTTATTCTTTAGTATTCCTCTTGGCCCTTGATAAGAGGCCAAAACCTAAAGCTTTTAGGCTTCTTAGAATTAGAACACTTTGAGCATCAAAAAATTCCTTGTGCACAAATGATCACTTCCAAGAGGTCAAGAAATTTAAAGAAAGAAAGCAAATTTGAAAAGTTAAACCACAAGATGGATTAATGATGAAAAAATATAAAGAATGGCAATAAATATAGAAAAGCAACAATTAATGGTCATAAAAATAAAGCAAGCACACATGGTGATCATACACGATTAACATGAATTTGTGACAATTTTGGAATCACATGACATGAAACATGACTTAGAATATTATAAATGGAAAATGAAACAAAACTAATTAAGTTTGACCGATTAAAATTGAAGAAAACACATTCAAACATAAAAAATGATATGCACATGCATGAAGAACCTAAAACTCCACGATTTTGGCTTGTTCAAATGAGAATAATCACATTGAACCGATTAAAATGCTTATGCACCGTCCCGTCCCCGGGCATTGACCAAAGTCAAAGTCAAAGTCAATATATGGTCGGACCCCTCAAGGGGGCCCAAGGGATGAAAGTCAACAGGTTGACCGCTTAAGGCGTCGCCAGGTGTAGGCGTCGCCAAGGTGGGACGTCGCCAGGAGTAGGCATCGCTAACATGAGGCGTCGCCAGGTTAAGGCATGGACGGTGCCAGCCCCCGATACCCATAGGTAGGAAAGACCATGGAGGGGGCGACACCGCGAGAGGCCTCAGTACCTCAGAACAGTAATAAAGAGAAGAGAAGGGTGGCTTCAAGGCCATAGTTCTAGTACCAGTAGGGGGTAACCTGACTCGTGAAGTACCCACGCCACCGCTGGGAGACCCCTGGGACAGATACGACCCGTGAGAGGGCCACGCCCAGGGGAGAACCACGTGCATGGTACGAGAAAAAGGTAGATACGCTCCCAGGGCGAGTGACTAGAGGTTGGGGCGCATAAGTTGGCACCCAGAAAGTCACCCGCTTGCGCCAGATGCACTTCGAGAAAGGAGGACTTACACGATGGATTATCCCTAAGTTGGGTTACGACGCTGTAAGACCCTCCACAGAGAATAGCAATTAAGTCTAAAGAACACGTGGCAGTAATCACTGGAACATCAATGTTTTCCTGAGAGTTCGCTAAGGTACGCATTGATTTAGTTTACGTTTTGAACGCTTTAAAGCACTTTAAATGCTTTGATGTTTCTCGCTAGCTGACTTGATCGTAGAAGTACAAACGGCCGCGAGGGCGCCCCTTTGTCCACTTCTTTTCAAGTACTCACAGACGGAGCAGAACGAAGGTGCCCTAGCTCGCGAGGACAAGCCACGCACAAAGACGACCCTGGTCAACCGGCGGGAACATTTGGCGCCCCCCGTGGAGCCCGATTTAAAACATTAGTCCCACCACATAGTTCTTTAGTCCCAGTTTTCAAGCTACTCTCTTCAAGATTTCTCCAAGATCCACCGTTCGTTGCGAACTGTGAGCAGTTGTACCAAGTGCTCTGGGTTCAGTTTCTTTGTGTTTATTGAAGTCAAGTTCCCAACGTCCCTTGGAGTTGCACGACAGCTAGAAGAAGTTCCAGAGACCACAGATGATGAGATCCACGAGGCAAGGTACGACGCGCGCTGAGAGTGAATAGATGACCATGCAGCAGCTCATGGGTATGATGCAGGGGTTGCAAGAAGCAATGGCAGCGTCAAAGGCTGAACAAGATCGCATGCAGGAGGATCTCGCGGCGTCCCAAGCGAGAAATGAGGAGCTCTATCGCATGAATGAGGAGTTGCGTCGCGGGTGGCGCAACCACACAGGACAACGTGACGTAGATGAGCCCGAGCCTTTCACCCCACCAAGGGAGTTTTCTACGCCGTTCTCGCAGCAGATCCTGGAGACGGTGATCCCCAACACATTCACTGGGCCCAAGGTGACGTTCACAGGGATGGAGGACCCTGAGGCGCATCTCACTGCGTTCCACACGCAGATGATGCTGGTTGGCGGCTCCGACGCCGTAAGGTGCAAGCTCTTCATGAGCACCTTGACTGG
>Ga0123342_1009504_pt1 | contig 11627 bp, 11 predicted proteins | sample Turbeawhitnodule_FD_89960 | JGI IMG/M metagenome (GOLD analysis project Ga0123342, IMG submission 89960) | Root nodule microbial communities of legume samples collected from Mexico - Turtle bean Mexico white nodule | ecosystem: Host-associated > Plants > Roots > Nodule | place: Mexico: Nepantla... | reverse complement strand
TGATTATGCATGCTATTAGGATTATGTTTGTAGTTCTTTTAAATTTTAGATTATATTACAAGTTCACTAGACTTTTGAATTATGGATCTTTAGTTATGTTTCAAGTTTGTTTGAATTTTTTTTTATATTTCAAGTGGACTTGAGTTTATCTTTCATATGATGAGGACTTCAATTATGTTATGTTTGAATTCGAAATTAAATGTGTGTTCTATTTTATTTTATGTTAGGTGTATTGGATGATGTTTGGTAATAGATTGTTCAATTAATATATCTTGAATATGTTAAATTTATATAAGTGTTTAAAAAGACATTCTTTTAAATAAATGCATGAATAAACATTTTGATGGATATAGGATTACCTACGGACTGGTGGTCATGGGTATTATCTACGGACTGGTGGTCATGGGTATTACCTACGGACTGGTGGTCATGGTATTACCTACGGACTTGTGGTTGTGGATATTACCTACGGACTTGTGGTCATGGGTATTACCTACGGACTGGTGGTCATGGGTATTACCCACGAATTGGTGTTCGTGGGTATTACCCACGGACTGTTGTTACCTACGGACTCATATTTCTTAGGTAAATTACCGACGCCAACATTACATACGGATTTCTGTCCGTGGGAATTCCGTAAGTAATGCTGATTTACCTACGGATTTTTGCTGTTACATACGGATTTGGTCCGTAGGTAAATCAGTTTTTTTTTGTAGTGAAAGTGAAACCATTGATAAGGTTTATTAGCGTTTTTTAGGGTTTGTTTCTTGGATTTTTTAGGGTTGTAGCTTTGTTTTGGAATTTGGTGATAGTTTTTGTTGGTGGTCATGGTGGTTGCATTATTATTGTTTGTGGTGGCGTTTTGTTTGTGGTGTTTCATTTTGAATGTGGTACACTGTTTGTGGTCTGCAGTGTATTTTTTTTTTTGAAACAATGGTAAGTCCTATTTGTTTGTTTTTGGATGTTATTTTTGTATGTGGTTGAGCTCGTGTACCTTGATGAGGAAGCATGAATAAGAAGAATGGATATACATAGGACATGGATGCTTTATTCTTTCTCTATCTTCTGGCAATCTTTTTTTTCTTCTTGAAAACATAACTCTTGTCCCCAACTATTTTTGTAAAAATAAATGGTAATGATTTATACTATATATTTTTTCTATTTTATTTCCTTTATTTAATTTATCAAGTAATGATTAAAGTTCATTATGAACCTTGAAACCTTATATGTGAAATTCAATGGCATATGTGACATGTTGTACTTAGGTTTTCTTTGAAAGATGACATATTGCCCTGATACACTTATTTTTAGTTCACATGTCTTAAATGGATGGAATTTGGTTGTTGACACCCAACATGGAAGCATGATTGCCACATGGCTGCACCTCAATGGAGAGAAATTCTCCCACTAACAAGCCATCACTTGTCACTCCATGAATGGAGAGGATTTGCTCCAATTATAAAGTATCATTTGTCAAGCTATGAGTGGAGAGTATTTTTAGATTTTTGGCACCATTTAGGCTATAAATAAAGGTTTTCAACCCATGTATTTTCTAGCTTTGAATGACTAATGAATTGTTGCACAAATTCATCCTCAATTGTCTTTTACCTCTCTCCTAGTGATATGATTCCAAATAGAACTAACAGTAGAATTAGGAATTTAGGATTATGGAATGAAATCAATTAAAAACAGTAACAATGAAAACATGGAGAAAGGGAGGCACCACAAACAAGGTTTGATAAGCCTAAGGATGATCACCACAAGAATTTGTGACTTCTTGATAAAATCGCAAGATGCGGTGAAGAACCTTAACAGAGATATATTCTCTCTATTAAATTGTCAAAACATTCATCATCATTCTAAATTCCAAAAGTGTATAAATACAAATTTAGTTATAGACCTTGTCTCATTTGTAAGTAAATAAAATAAAAATACAATCTCTAAATTTCAATAAGGATTATTTGTCCCAGTGGTTAAGTTGATACTTTCTAACTAGTTTTCAGTTCAAATCCTAACTCCAAGCAAAATAATAATATTGTTTTATTCTAATACTCCAATCATGTTGTGCATCTAATATGCTTAGTGTTTTTAAAGTATGGGTCAGTCAACAATTAGCCCTCCAGAATATTAGCCACCTTGTGCTGGAATGTCTCTTGGGCCATTCTAAGCCTTCCTCTTGTCATGGGTCCACCTAAGTCTGGGATTATGTCTTGGTCAAGATCCTCCTCACCATGCCCTTGGGCTTGGATGTCCACATCATTCCCTTCGTCTTGAGAAAGACTTGAAGTTAAGTCCAAAGCTTAATCATCTGCAAGTTAAGTTCAAAGTTACTCACATTGTATTTACTTGGAAGATCAATCTTGTAGGAATTGTCATTAATTTTTTCTAACACTCGGAAAGGTCCATCCCCTCTGGGTTGGAGCTTGGATTTTCTTTGTTCATGGAACCTTTCTTTTCTCATGTGTACCCAGACCCAAACTCCAAACTTACAGATTACTTTCTTTCTTCCTTTGTTAGCTTGTTTAGAATAACCTTCTACTTTTTTTTTTTCAATTTGTGCTTTAACATGTTCATGTATCTTTCTCACATAGTCAACCTTAGCTTGTTCATCTTTATGCTTTAAAATAGAAATGTTAGGCATAGGTAACAAGTCTAATGGAGTTAAAGGATTTAATCCATACACAATTTCAAATGGAGAACAATTTGTTATGTTGTGAACAACCCTATTGTAAGCAAACTCAATATGAGGTAAACAAAATTCCGAAGCTTTCAATTTTTTTTCTAAATAGTTCTAAGGTACCCAAAGTTATATTCACTACTTCTATTTGTCCATCTGTTTGGGGATGACAAGTAGACGGAAATAGAAATTTGGTACCTAACTTACCCCAAATGTCCTTCAAAAGTGACATAGGAATTTTGTATCCCTATCACTCACAATGCTTCTTGGTAATAAAGTCTTACTACCTCCCTGAAAAACAAGTCAGCTACATGGCAAACATCATCAACTTTTTTAAAACGAATAAAATGAGCCATTTTGAAAAATCTATCAAGAACCACAAAAATAGAATCTCTCTCTCCTTGAGTTCGTGACAAACCCAATACAAAGTCCATTGAAATATCAATCCAAAAGACTATCAGGAATAGGAAAAGGAGTTTACAAACCATGAGGATTGACTTTTGGTTTGGCTTTTTTACAGGTAATGCAATTTTCACAAAACTTTTGCACATCACCACCTTTCACGTGAGGCCAATAAAAATGTTCATGCAAAGTGTCAAAGGTTTTTTGAAACTCAAAGTGTCCCATTAGTCGTCCCTCATGTGCTTCTCTTACTAAAAGACCCCTAATGGAACATTTAGGAACACACAATCTTTTCTCCTTAAACAAATAACCATTGTTCCTAACATATCCATTGGTTCTAAACTTCATGCAAGAATTAAAGATTTGAGCAAATTCATAATCATATTGATACATTTATTTTAAAAATTCAAGACCAAACAATTTTGTTTCAAGAGTAGCAATCAACACATGTCATCTAGACAAAGCATCAACCACGATATTTCCTTTTCCTTTTTTTATGCTTTATGACATACGGAAATTGTTCTAAAAATTCAACCCACTTGGCATGTCTTTTATTTAATTTTCCTTGGCATTTTAAGCACTTTAAAGACTCGTGATCACTATGAATTAAAAATTCTTTTGGTAAAAAATAGTGTTTCCATGTCTGTAATGCTTTCACTAAGGCATACAATTCCTTATCGTAAGTGGGATAGTTTAAGGCAACACCATTTTATTTCTCACTAAAATAGGTAATTGGATGACCTTCTTGCATTAAAACAGTTCCTATATACCCACATTAGGTGCATCACATTAATTTCAAAAGATTTTGCAAAGTTTGGTATGCAAGAATGAGGGCATTAGTCAATTCATGCTTAAGGGCAATATATGCTTTTTCTTGTTTTTCTTCCCATTTAAACCTAACATGTTTTTAACAATCTCATTTAAGGGTGCTGTTAAGGTGCTAAAGTTTCTAAAATATCCTGTAGAAACTAGCTAGGCAATGAAAGCTCCTAACCTCACTCATTTTTTTGGGGATAGGCCATTCTTGGATAGCCTTCACTTTTTCATAATCTACCTAAACTCCCTTGGCACTTACCACAAAACCCAAGAATACAATTTGTCCAGTACAAAATATGCATTTCTCAAGATTAGCATACAACTTTTCTTTTCTAAGAACATTCAATACAACACACAAATGTTCCACATGTAATTCCAGACTAGTGCTATAGATCAAGATGTCATCAAAATACACCACAACAAATTTGCCCAAAAATTCTCTCAAAACATGGTTCATTAATCTCATAAAAGTGCTTGGTGCATTTGTTAGCCCAAATGGCATCACAAGCCACTCATACAATCTATATTTTTTCTTAAAGGCAGTTTTCCATTCACCCCCTCCCTAATCCTAATTTGATGGTAACCACTTCTTAAGCCAATTTTTTTAAAATATACAAGCACCATACAATTCATCTAATAAATCATCTAACCTGGGAATAGGGTGTTTATACTTGATGGTAATGTTATTTTGTGCTCTACAATTTGTGCACATCCTCCAAGAACCATCCTTTTTAGGCACCAAAATGGCTGGAACAACACATGGGCTCATGCTCTCTTGTACCCATCCTTTGTTCATCAATTCTTCAACTTGAATTTGGATCTTCTTTGTCTCTTGAGGATTGCTTTTAGTAGCTGGCCTATTAAGCAAAGATGCTCTTGGAAGAAGGTCAATGTGGTGTTCAATTCCCCTTAAAGGTGGGAGTCCTCTAGGAATTACATTTGGAAACACATCTTTGAACTCCTGCAAAAGAGAATTAACACTAGGAAGAAAATTAATTTGGTTAGAATGGTCAACAACCAGAGTGTTGTTTTTGCAATAAAGTAAATAAAGAGGTTTGCTAGAAAGTAGCAACTTCTTCACTTCATTCACTTTCAGTAATCCACATATTTTTCTCTCGTGTGTTTCTCTCTTTTTAGGTGTTTCACTTTTGCTCTGTTTAGGTGTTTCACTCATCTCTCTTTTCTCTCGGACTCTCTTTTCTATAAATTTCATTTGATCTTCATACACCTATCTAGGAGATAAGGGTTTGAGAATGATCTTCTTGTTATTGTGCATGAAAGAGATTTTATTGATGAAACCATTATGGATAATTTTGGTGTCAAACTGCCATGGCCTCCCTAACAAAATTTGAATTTCCTCCATTGGAACCACACCACACAAGACATTGTCATTATATTGTCATATTTTCCTACAGATAGGTTCACCTCTAGTTGCTTGCTCACTATCATCTCTCAATCTTTACTAAGTCATTGAAGCTTGTGTAGCCTTGGGTGGGGTTTTGTCTCCAAATTCAAATTGGTAACTAGTCTTGAGCTAGCTACATTGGTGCAACTTCCTACATCAACAATGAGTGAACATATTTTTTCTTGAATGGAACATCTAGTATCGAAAATAGAATCATCAACAAATCACCCTCTAATGCATCCAACTCCTCCTCTACCTCTTCCTTCTCTTCTTTACTTGAAGGTTCACTTTTTATTTTTCCATTTGAAAACATGAACATATTCTTTTTTGTTGGACATTCTAAAGCATAATGTCCTCTTCCCAAGCATTTGAAACATTTTACCTCACTTGTGTTCCTTTTAGGTGGTGAATTATTATACTTATTAGGTGACTTCCCACCTAAAGATGTGGCTGAACTTGAGGAAACTCCTTTATCCTTCCAATTGGAATTATTATTATTATTAAAACTCATCCTCTTGATTCCCTTCCTCTTAAGTTTTTGTTCTACTTGGTTAGCCTTGTGCAACAAATCCTCCGTGTCAGTATACTCTTGTAGCTCCACAACATCTCTAATATCATGGTTCAATCCAATAAAAAAACCTAGCCATGGGTACTTCATTTTCTTCATTCATTCCAACTCTAGTCATGGTCACCTCAATCTCTTTAAATTACTCTTTGTCAGTTCTATTCCCTTGAGTCATTCTTTGAATTTTGAGTTGCAACTCCCTGTGGTAGCTTGCTAGAATATATCTCTTTCTCATAATCCTTTTCATTTCAGTCCAAGATTCCACCATGGGTTCCTCATATCTAATTCTCTCCCTTTAGTATTTATTCCACCAAGTTAAGGCATAATCTGAATATTCAGTTGTTGCCAACTTCATCTTTTGCTCCTCATTAGCAAGCAAACATGTGTTCTACTTTAATCTCCCACTCCAAGTAAGCTTCAGGATCACTCTTCCCTTTGAATGTGGGAATATTTAATCTTATCCTATCAAATCTTAATTGTCTTTGTTCTCCCTCATTCTCTCTTCTCCTTCTCCTATCTCCTTCTCTATTTTCATGATTTTCTTGTTGTGTCGCTCCATTTGATCTAACATCTCATGGAGTCCATCACTTTTTTGTTTCATTAGTCTCTCCAAATATTGTGTTAAGGCTTGCATTTGTATTTGTGAAAGTCCACTATTTGGTGTTTCCCCTGCCATGCTCAAAAGTAAACAAATTAAAAATAACAATAAGTTTAGGCCTCACACCACTTTCTCATGTGTTTACAATCCACATTCGTGTTTCACACAACAAGGCTTTTTTTTAATGATCACATTACCTTTTATCACTCGTTCTCTAACTTAAGGTTCTTACAAGAATCAAGAAAACAATAATCAAGAATCGCTTTCAATTGTAGCAATCACAAGCTTAAAATAAAATTTTGATATTTTCACATCGATCAAAGAAAAGTAGTAAAGAACAATTTACTACCAACAAACAAGCAAGACAATTACAATATATATATAGAGAGAGAGAAAGAGAAAAAAAAATATGTAGATAGGACACTTGAAACTTAGGACTTTTAATAAACAAGAAGTATGAACTCGATGATTGATATTTTGTTTCTCTGTTTTCCTTCTCTTCTTCTTCTTTTCTCTATTTTCCTCTTCATTTTTTTGTTTTCCTCTTCTTCTTTTTTTAATAAGATGAATTTTATCATGAATAGTGTCATGAACAATGATGAGGGGAAAAACAAGATGCACTATTGTATTATCGCTCAAACCTTTGCTCTGAATACCAAAAGATATGATTCCAAATAGAACTAATAGTAGAATTAGGAATTTAGGGTTACAAAATGGAATCAATTAAAAATAGTAACAATGAAAACCTAGAGAAAGGGAGGTGCCACAAAAAAGGTTTGATAAGCCTAAGGATGATCACCACAAGAATTGGTGAATTCTTGATAAAATCGCAAGATATAGGGAAGTACCCTTGCAAAGATATATTCTCTCTATGAAATTGCCAAAACATTCATCATGATTCTGAATTCCAAAAGTGTGTAAATACAAATTTAGTTATAGGTCTTGTCTCATTTGTAAGTAAATAAAATAAAAATACAATCCCTATATTTCAATAAAGAATCATTTGTCCCAGTGGTTGAGTTGATACTTTTTAACTGGTTATGGGTTCAAATCCTAACTCCAAGAAAAATAATAATGTTCTTTTATTCTAATACACCAAGCATGTTGTGCATGTAATCAACTTAGACTTTTTAAAGTATGGGTCATTCAACAACTGGGCCTCCAAAAGATTAGTCACCTTGTGTTGTAATGTCTCTTGGGCCTTTCTAAGCCTTCCTCTTGTCATGGGTCCACCTAACTCTGGGATTATTTCTTGGTCAAGTTCCTCCTCACCATGCCCTCGGGCTTGGATGTTCACATCACCTAGTTAGCACTTTTATGAGTGTTTTAGCAAGGATTCTCTTAGAAGTTTGCCTCACATCTTCTATGAATATTTTCCCTATTTCATTTTTCCTTCATCCATGGTTCAACTTCAACCATAAAAGTCACGAATCTGCCTCACCTTCCACAAAAAAGAACAAAACAAAAGAAATAGTGCAAAGCAAGCTTTGCATGAAATGTTCGTAAAGTCACTGCAATGGAGGACACGAAGGTCGAGTTTTCTAATATGAGTGTTAATGTACTTAATGGCAATCACATTAATTGGTGACCTGTGTAGGAATAAATGGTGATCTATTACTAAATTTCTGCACAGTTAAGTAATTTTAGAAATTTTGAGCTTTGTGGGGTGGTGCATTGCATGAGGTGTCTATAACATCATCGAAGTGAAGGACTAGAAGGTCGAGTTCTCTAATATGACTGTTAATGTACTTAGTGATTGACACATTAATTAGTGACTCGTGTAGGAATAAGTGGTGACCGATTACCGAATTTCAACACAATTAAGTAATTTTAGAAATTTTGAGTTATGTGTTGCTCTTGTGTGGGATGATGCATAAGGTGTGTGCAAGTGACCTCAGTGGAGGAGACCAAGGTACAATTATATTTAATCTCAATGTCAATGTAGTAAGTTAGAGTAAGTGGTGACTTGCTACCAACTTTTTGCACAGTTATATAATTTTAGAAATTTTATGCTTTATGTTATTCTTGTGTGGGGTTGTGCAGTGCATCAGGTGTGTGTAAAGCCACCGTAGTGGAGGACACGAAGGTCAAGTTCTCTAATCTCATTGTTAATGTAGTGAGTTAGTCACATTCACATTAAATGGTGACCTATGTAAGAATCAGTGGTGACATGCTAGCAAGTTTATGCACAGTTAAGTAATTTTAGGATTTGTACTTGGGTGGTACATGACGCAAATACTAGAGACAGATTGAAAACTTAATAGAATCAACTAATTGATTTCTTCGCTCAACCAATTATAAAAAAAACACAATAAGCATATATTAAAAATATAAACTAGTTGTTACGTGAATTTAACCAATATATTTAAACACAAAACACTATAAAAATAGATGTCAGAGAGAGAGAGAGATTGCATAAGAGATTTGTACTAGTTCACTATTACACCAAGAGCTACATCTAGTCATCAACAAACCATTGAGAATTCACTCAATCAAACACAATATTATACAAGAAACAATTAAAAGTATTACCCTACAAGAACACATAACACTTTTAGCCACACATCAGAATTCAAAAACCCTATCTGAATCTACTTACAATAAAATAGAGTGAAAGTATAAAGTTTGAATACACATGGAATGTTACAAATGAAGCACAGTAGAAATGCAAACCCGGAAACGTTCTTTACATAACAAGAAAGATCCAAGAAGCAAACTCAATCTCTAAGAAGGATTTTAAAACTTTTTGTTTTTCTCTCTTATGAAAATTGTTGTTTGAAATTATTAGATTACATCCTTATATAAGGAAATAATCTTTGTAAAAACAATTTGATAATTTAATGAAAACAATTCTATCAATTAAAAGTAGATTGATTAACATAACAAAATTCTATTAAAAACATTTAATTGATTTTTGAAACTTTTCAAACTTGGTTCTTGGTAGACCAAAAAAAAATGATTTTTAGAAATTAATTTATTCAAATGATGCATGTGAATATGAGCTATTCCATGTCACAACCAAGATTCCTCATTTTTAGTTAAAAGACAATCAATTTTAGATGTAGAAAAAGATATATCAAGTAGATAAACATTGTTAAACCTTTTACAACCAGCTTAACATCCTGCGAGTTAGGCATACATATTATACAATAGTTTGATTTAAATGTCACCTAATAGCCTTTGTCCCATAGTTGGCTTATGCTTAGTAGACTATGTTTCAGCCATTCCACATACAATTCTTCTTTTACAAGAAATGTATTTAGATCACCTATTGTGCCTCTACTAAGGATCCTTCCTCGATTATTGTCACCATATGTAACAAAACTTTTATGCTTGAGGTGCAGATCCACACATTTCTTCTTGTCCCCGATCATGTGCTTTGAGCAGCTATTATCCAAGTACCAGAGGTGTTGTTTGATTGTCAAAGATTCCTACAAAAATTTATGGAAAAATATTTGGTCCCCTTCTTAATTTGGGTCCAATGCTATTAATTAAACTCTTAGGCATCCACTTAACAAGACCCTTTGACAGATCATACTTTCTCATTTAGCATAACCAAGCAGTATGACCTCTGTTTAAACAATAAAAACAAGTTACAATAGGTTAAGACATTGATTTCTTAGTTTTTTAAAAAAATATAAAAGTTTCATTTTTGGTGCTTGGATTATAGCCCAGACCGGCTTTTCCAAACACACAGTTTTGAGAACCAAGAACTGCTTCCATATTTGACTGCCCTCTAGAGAATTTGTCCAAGGTTTATACAAGATGATGGTCCTTCTTTTAGAGAGAGTCACACTTTTCGCAATTCTTTAAGTCAACACATTTACAAGAAGAGTTTTTACAAATGATTTCTAAAATTTCAAAATCAGTTTTGGTGTTGTTTAACACTTCTTCTAAAGACTTGACTTTATTTTCCAACCAGTTGTTTAAACCTTTCAACCGATTGTTTAAGAAAGAAAACATGTTAGCTTCTTCATGTGTTTCTTTAAAAGCATCAATCAATTGACTATAATTTTCAACATGTTCAGAGGAGTTAGAGCTTACACTACTCGTGTCAGAAGCATCGTTAGCCATCAAGCACAAATTTGCCTCCTCGTCATCCATTAATTTTGAGCTTGAGGAAGAATCATCATTGTCTTTCCATGAAATGTATTTTCTTCTAGCTTTCCCTCTTTTCTTCTATTTTCTGTCAAAAGCTTTTTCTTTGCTAAAAACATTTGAACATTCAATTTTGATATGTCCTTGCTTCCCAAAACCAAAAACAAGTATAATGTGAAGAATTAAAATTATTTTATTTCTTTGGATTATACATGTTTGAAGACTGTGACTTGTCCTTGTTACTCTTTCTCAAGAACTTACCAAATTTTCTTATTAGCAAGTTGAGAGTCTCAATATCATTGCAATCACTAGATTCTTGATCTGTTTCCTAGACAGTAGATTTCAAGGAAATCCCTTTGACTTGATTTTCTTAAGTTTCTTGTTCATTTAACCTGTTCATTTTTAGTTCATGCTCTCTGATTTTTCCAAAAAGTGATGCAATGGTGAAGGTTGTTAGATGAATCAGAAATGGCAGTGACCTTTGGTTTTTGGTTGTCATGACCGGTCTAAGCATATTATGTTAAACCAAGTGGTGTTAAAGCTTTGAAGAATCCAAAACCCTTTGAAGGATGTTGAAGGCTAGGTTGTGCTTGCTGTTGCTGAGTTTTCTTAGATAGGATCTGGGGTAGATTGAGACTCTTAATTGAATCCAAAGCATAGACATTCTCAATCTTTTTAAAAGAAAAAGTGTTTTTTCCAGCTAAGTGAAAAACAACCTGTTGTTTTGTCGAAACAACCAATTGTTTTATACTTAGGTATTTTTAGAAAAGATTGAAAACTATTTTTCAAATGGCTGAGCTGTTAAAACCAAAAGAACCGATTGATTCGAGGAAACAACCGATTGTTTGTTTTGGTACCATAACAGAAAAATGGTTTTTTGTTTTGACTGAGCTTTAAATGATTTTAACTGATTACGCTCCAGTCTTTAATGCTTTGACCAATTTTTAAATGCAATGAATAGTTTGTTAAGATTTGGTAACAAACATCATCTTTGAATATCTTCAGAAAAACAGATTTGAGTAAGAACAATTAACACAAGTTTTTGAGTTTTTCAAAGAGTTGAGAT
>Ga0123342_1009503_pt1 | contig 11627 bp, 8 predicted proteins | sample Turbeawhitnodule_FD_89960 | JGI IMG/M metagenome (GOLD analysis project Ga0123342, IMG submission 89960) | Root nodule microbial communities of legume samples collected from Mexico - Turtle bean Mexico white nodule | ecosystem: Host-associated > Plants > Roots > Nodule | place: Mexico: Nepantla... | reverse complement strand
GAATTGGACTTGTTATATACCAGAAGCCCACTTCATCTTCTTGCTATGAGAAACGTAAAGAGAACAATCCACCATTGTGTGAAAATGAAGATGGGAAGAATAGCTCATGGTATTTTCTCTCTTCTTGGGATCTTATTTCTATAATGCTTATGTTTCTATCGATTTATACTTTCTACATTACAACAACACAAAATAAATGAACATTGTCTCTAAGAAAAAGGCCAAAGAGACTATTGCGAGCAATGCTAGATATTATCACCTTCTATCTCGTTTATGAGTAAAAATCACTTTTTTTTCTCAAATATAAGCAAAATTGCGAACTTTCATTTTATTTAATGATCTTTTTCCTAAAATACCCTAACTTTAATTAATGTGTAACCTTTGACTACACTATTATAGTTTTTGTTTTCCAAAAAATATATTTTAGGAAGAATATTAAAAGACTAATAAAATTTAATGTAGTTAACTGATTTTCTTAATATGTCTCAAATTAGTTTACTGATTTTCTCATTTTGCTTATAAATGAGAATGAAGGTAGCCCTATGCTTAGTTTAGTTTCTATCTTTGCTAATTTCCTCCTCATGCTTATGATTATGTTTAGGTATGCCAGGCTCAATAGTTGCCTTACTCCTCTTCCGGTTGATGATATGGGTAACCTGCTGAGCTGGCCCAAGTCTTGGCCCCAGAGGCTTACCAGTAAGCCACCTAGCTTACCTACTGATTCAGTTTCCAAGGACAAGTTCTTCAAGGACAGCAAACACTGGTCTGAATTAGTTTCAGATGTTTATGTGAATGGTCTTTCAATAAACTGGTTAACTGTTCGAAATGTAATGGACATGAATGCTGGTTATGCAGGGTAAAGTAATATTTTTTTTTAAAATTCTAGCTCCTTTCCCCTTACATTCTTTATATGTGTAGTATTAACCATATACTTGATTTTCTTTCTGACCTACAAATGATGTAACAATGGCATGTTATCTTCTGTCACGTGCATTTAAATTTGCATTATCTTATATCGCATTAAACCTTTATTGACCAGTTTCCTCCAAGTTTCTTTGAAACTGATACTGTGTCTGTTATTTTGCAGATTTGCTGCTGCTCTTGTTGATCTACCTGTCTGGGTGATGAATGTAGTACCTATTGATGTGCCTGATACTCTTGATATTGTAATGGACAGAGGGTTGATAGGAATGTACCATGATTGGTGCGAGTCCTTTAGTACATATCCTCGCACATACGATCTTCTTCACTCTAGCTTTCTTTTCAAATATCTTGGACAAAGGTATGGCTATTGAAGAAGCTAATATCTATAAGATCATGTTATTTCTCCTTTTATTACTATTATTCTAGGACACTGTCACTTTTACACACCAGGTATGTGTTAAAGAAAGGTATATCATTCTGATAATGAACATTTTTTGCCAGATGTGACATTTTAGATGTGGCAGTGGAGATTGATCGCATATTGAGACCAAATGGATATCTCGTGGTTCAAGATTCTATGGAGACACTTAACAAGCTCACTCCAATTTTGCGTTCACTTCACTGGTCTGTAAGGTTGCATCAAGATCAGTTTCTTGTAGGTAGGAAGGGTTTCTGGCGACCTACGAGTTCTTCAGACTGAATGGGCATTAGGTAATCTTCAATCACCCATGTATGATGTATCGGTATATTCTGGAGTAATAGGTGCAAAAAGAATGAATTTTAAGAAAGGAATATTTTATCGACGAGTAGACGAGTAATCTTGTCCGAGTGTGAAATTTGTTAACCATACCTTTATTTATAGTGATAGTATACTTACTCATTGTTCTCAAAATAGTTAAAAACAACTATTTTTCTTGTTTATTTTCATTATTTTTGTACCGGCTTTTGAATAAGTGACAAAGTAAAAATAGAATATGTTAGGGACTTGCATAGATGGCCAGCATAATTCTTTAAGCTGAACTTGCTCATGTGCAAGCTCTACTCTGGCAGGAACCACATATTTATGTTATGATCCTTGCTCATGTGTTTTCCTTGGGTGTCTAGATCCAGGCACAGTGACTGAATGGAAGCAATACATACATACATGCAGATTCAAAAGATACTACAGTACTACACATTCCTTCCCCTAGAAAAAATAAAACTAAAACCCTATGCAGGAAACTACATAATACATGTACGAGAAAAGCAACTACAAAAAATCCTCACAATTCACAAACAAAAGTTGAATTGTCCAAGACAATCAATCCATTAGACGCAGCAACATTCCGGGAGTAGCACCTGAACCTATCAAGATAACTATAATTCTGCGTGGTGCTTGCCTGACCCGACACAACAGAGTGACCCTTCACCTCGATCCAGCCCTTGGAATTCTGGGCATTGGTAATGGATTTCACGAAGCACCCACTTACATGCTTCTCATTGAGATTATGAGAAAGATCGGTGGCAAGCCGGTACGTACCATCGGGAAACTCTTGAGTGGTGGTGACAACCCTTAAAGGGTACCTTCGCCTAACCTTCAACTTAGTAATAGATTCACCATTTCCATCGATCACCTTCACTTTTTTCTTTGCCTTGAACTTCTGCTTAACGGTCTTGATAGTCCCATTGTGTTGGAACTTTATTATGTTCTTGAACGAGAATCCCTGAGAAACCGTGGTGGTGATGTTGCCAGCACTTGTCATGACCCACCCTGTGATATGCGTTTCCTTCTCCGCGTCTACATCAAACGACCCATCTAGCCCTCGAAACCCCTCTTGCCGTTCGATCGAAGTTTCAGGACTGTGATGAACCACGGGATTAGCATGAACCACCTCTGATTCATGGTCCAACCAAAGGTGCAAGTTTGCGTTCACCAGCCAGTAAGATATACCCTTCACCACCCCTATTCCGAACTCGTGCTCCTTCCCATCCAGAACTTTCCCCAAAAATGGCGTCAAATCGATGTCGTACGAGGGAAGGTCAAAAGCCCCAATCGACACCATGGGCTCCCAGAACAAAGGATTTATCCCGCCGGTGAATATCACCGGGAACGGAATCTCCCACCCGACAACCTGGCCGTCGATCGTGACGTAAACTTCCCTGTACGCGCCATTCCCACGCTCCGTTGCCAAACCGTTCGCCTTGATGTAAGAATTCGGCGGGTTTGAGTACCAAAACTCGTCGTTTCCGTGAAAAGAAACGTATAATTCAAGCACCGCGCGATAGGTGTTTCTCGGAATTTGAATTTTCCGGGAGCAGGAACTTTTCTCCCCCTCCACCTTGAACCAAAACCCTCGCCGTCCGTCGTCGGAGATCGGAATAATCAAATCCGCTGGCGACTCATTCACGTTCCTGGTACCAGGATCCTGGATAAGAGATCGAGAATTGGGCAGAGAAATTGAATTGAAAGTGAGCTCCTCGGGGCAGGGGACAAACGGAACCCTGACGGGGGCTTTAACAGCATAGTCATTGTAGTATAGGAGAGTGACGGTGACGTGGTAGACGCCAGTGAACTCGTTGTCGACGATGTTTTCAAGCATCATGGTGAGGTCAAGGTTGTGTTTGGCGAGGAGGGAGGAGTATCTGGTGACGTCCTTGCGGATGTTCCAGAAGATGCCGTCAGCGGTGGGCTCGGCGGTGCTGGTGCGGAAAAGCTCGGCGCCGGCGATCCAGATGGCGGCAATGCGATCGTACTGCTCGCCCTTGCAGCGGGCGTGGAAGTGGAGCACGACGCGGGACCACGGGCCGGGGCAGCGTGGGGGAGGGCTGTAGGAGGTGGTGTACGGAGGAGAGTCGATAGTGTGGGCAAAGGAGTGGTGGAGGGCACGGTGGGTGCAGGAGGGAGTGGGTTCGTGTGACGGCGGAGGGTAACCCACCTCGAAGTATTCTCGGTTACTCCCATGGAGGGGTCTGATGAAACGGTCTGGTTGGGAGTGTGACAACGTTGTCATAAAGAGAAGGAAAAAGAAACAGAGGAACGGATTAACAAATCTCTCCCTCTCAGTATTCATGGCTAGAAGTAGAATCATACGTGAAATGTGAAATGAAGGTGATTCTGGGTTTAGAACTTTGGATACCTCCCCGTTGTCTTTGCTTCATTTTCAATCCTTTAGAATGACATTATTTATATAATAATAGCTTTTTGGATACTACTATCTCAGGAAATTTCTTCCTCCTATTTTTCTTATCACCATCCTACACAACACTAAACTCCGCGTTCATTCATTCAGTACTTCCTCTCTCTCTTTTCATCCCATTGCAACTTTTGACATGTCCAAAACAAGAACCTAAACTTCAATCATGAACTTTTTTATTCCAATTTAATTTACTTTTTCTTTTGTTAGCAGTATTAGGTAAAAAAAATTAGGAACTTTAATGAATACGCTGTTCATGAAAAATGAGTAAATTTTAAGAGTGATGCTTGTGTTGTGTTTTTTATAGTAAGGATTACATTTTACCTTAAATAAAAATAAGGTTATCTTTGATCTTTCTCTATTTTGTACTTTTCCTTGTCATCTTTTCTCCTATTGTTTCATCACCATGCATGTCACGAGACAACTTAGTGGAATCATTGCAAGTAGGCAATTTGAGCCACAATCAACATTATGAAAAAGTAATTGATAACACTACCTGAAAAAACTAATAAAGCAATACTACAATTGCGTACTATTGTAGATATGATAAGAGATTTAAGTGGAAAATAGAAAGAAAAGGGATAAAAGATAAGATGAACTACATTGAATATGATACAAAATTTAGGTGGAAATAATAGAAAGGGGGAAAGAGAAGAAAATATAACAAAAGGATAAAGGGATACAAAGATCCAAGAATTCAGAAGTTCATTCTCTTGTTATTATTCCTAATTTTCTATCAACAATATATATTAAATACCTTTAATTGATTAAATTCACGTTGAAAATAGTTGAGCAACTAGCTTTCATAAAGGGATACAAAGAAATCTTAAATAAACTATGTATGGGTTGAAATTGTTAAAAGAAACACATCTTCCAATAATCTTTCCAAAGTTAGCATTTGCTTAAGTAACCGCAAACTTTTTTAAATTCTAATCAAAATATTTTGACAACATCACTATTTGATAACACATATTTTATTAAAAAAAACATGTAAGAGATAAGATAATTTTGTGATTATATTAATTAGATATAATGAGATAGCATATAATTTTTTTATGTTAAATACTTTCTCATCAAATTAATAATAATGATATTTGAAACAAAGATTCATTTAAACCATTTTATGGAAGAAAATAACTCAAAGAAAGAAAAAACAACAATCACAGAAAAAACAAAAACAATCACACGCCCACCGTGGGGCTCGAACCCACGACCACAAGGTTAAGAGCCTTGCGCTCTACCAACTGAGCTAGACGGGCTTATTGATTATTTACATTATCTCTTAGATTAGTTCTTATAAATAAAATCTCTTTTTAGTAAAAAATAAAGATTCCAAACAAATGTTTAACTGGCCACAACAAAACAGTGAATTTCCTTTTTGCACAAGGGTTAAACTTTACCTAAATAAAAACAAGGTGTTTTTTTTTATATCTTTTACTATTTTAGGACTAATTGGTAAAAGTGTAGTTATTTTACAATTATGAAATTATGATTTTTTTAAAATATTGTCACTAGAAAAGCTCTACTTGACTAGACCTTTTAGTGTCGTAATATTTAAAAAAAAATGGTTTACTAATATCATGTGGTGTTCACGTTATGAAAAGTGTAATAAAATAGTATTTTAAATTCTATTATTTAAAAATAAATAATAAATAAACACATACTATTTTTATTAAATTATTTTATTTTACATTTGTTTATTTTATTATTATTTTTAGTTATCCAAACAAAATGTTTTTAATGCATATATTTCTCATTCAATGGGTCGGACAAAACATGTTACAAACAAAATAATAATAATAATACATATATCTTTATGTTCATACTCATCTACTTCTGTGATAAAATGTGTGCTTAAAAATAAAATTTGAGTATGATGGAAACTGTCCAACGACACACAATCCCATAATAAGGAGGATGAATACCTAGAGGTTGTTTATTGATTTAATTGCAAATATGAGTTTAGGGTATATTGAAGAACGAAAATCACCTTGGCATGGAGCACATGGACGTCCACATGACAACATAGGAAGTGGAGAGGATTTAGCATGGAATGTACTAAACATGGAAAGTATGACTCCACATGACACTTTCTCGTTTGAGAGTTTTATTTTGAATTTTCAAATTTTGGCTCCAAAATGTTCAGCCTTTTGTCCTATAAGCTGAGGTGCTTAACTCTCATTTTACAAGATTAATGAATGAGTGAAATTGCTGCCAAAATATTGAGTCAATTCTCTCTCTTGTCTTGCCTTTTTAGGATAAACACTTTAGTCTTCAACTCTCCACCTAGCTCAAGTGATTAAGCCTCACCTATCACTCTCCATACATAGCATGCACCTCCAAGGAAATCGCAAGCTCCATGTGAGCCTCCTTGCACGCCTCCTCCATTAAAGCTTCCGCCAATCCTCTCCAAAATTCAATCAAAGAATTCGGTCATGAAGGCACAATCCATCAGAGTATTTTGTATATTGTTACAACTTTTTGGTTTTCTTGTCACCAAATTAAAAACCTGTTACTTGATGGAAAAATAATAATATATATAAGTAAATAAAAATTGAATTATGAAAAGAAGCATGTCCTTGAATAACAATTTATTAATTTTGACATACTTATTATCTGTTATTTTATGGTCTTATTTTGTTTTTACTTTAATTAGAATGTACATATATAATATATTGTTTCTATTAGACTGATCGATGAAATAAGGTTATTTTTATTCTCTATTTTAAACTCTTAGTCTTTGTTTTGATGGATAATTGTACTCTTCAAGTGGATTTGGAGGTTGAGAATTATAGATATTTTTTGTGTTTGGGAGGCATATTTATGATGATTTGCGTGTAAAGAAAGGAGAGAGAGGAGGAAAGAAGCACCATCTCTAAACTATGAAGAGTTGTGTGGAAATTTTGGACAATGAAGTTGTTTTATATTTATGACCTTGCATTGGTAATGTTTAATGTTTCGTGTACATGCATGTGGTTGGAAATGGAAGAGGGTGAACTGGAAAATGCATGGTGAAGGATTGAGTTATGGATCATAATTGATTATAAAAAAATGGTTAATTAGTTACCGATGTTGCCATAATTGATTGAAAAATTATTAAAAATAACAAAGACATTGTTTGAGTATCATGAACATTGTTGGATATTTGGTAGGGTATATTCATTTGAGTTTTTTTTTAAGTAAATGTTGTTTAGAGAGAGTACGGGGTTGCATGACTTGGTGTTTGTTTAAAAAGTGAAACAAGGATAAACGTAAGTGTATGCATGGATTTGAAGAAGTGGAAATGAATGTGTATGAATGGAATAAGTTATAAATCGATTATAACCAAATCTCTAATCAATTACGGTATTATGTAGTCGCTTAAGGTTGTTTGTGTAATTAATTAATCTAGGCTTCTTAATCGATTAGATGTGGGGCTTAATCAATTATGTCATCATGCGTTATCAATTATAGTCCATTGTTTATATTAAATAAGGTAAAAAAAATGTGTAATGGGTTGAGAATAGTATTATGAATGTTATATACAGGAATTTAATTAATTATTTTTTACATCTGGTACATTTTTTTTAATTTTTTAATAAATTATAAAAAATAAAAAAAAGAGTTAGAATATTTGATAGGTATATTTGTGGTGCTATTTTATTTCCATATTTTTTCTCAGACTTAATTATTTTTATTATTGTAAATTAGACTTATCTCATTTACATTTGACTAAGATAATGTTTATTATCAATTTTATTTTTCCATCAATATAATATAAATTATGATTACTAATAATATTTCCTTTACCTAATAATGTTTCTTCAAAATATTTAAATATGATTTTTTTCTTTAATTACAAATTTCAAACACAAGTATATAAATAAAAATATAAAGTTTTAATTATAAACATTCTTCTTTGTTTTAAATCCTAACTTGCAAAATTGTAAGTTAGGAGTATTTTGGTAAATCAATTAATAACACAATTATATCCTTTACATAATAATATTAATTCTAAAAAAATAATTATGATTTTTTAATTACAACTTTTAAACACAATTACAAAAATAATATATATATATATATATATTCATTTTTTTATTTAAATATTTCACAATTTCAAAACATATATTTTTTTTTTACATTTCAATCCTATCAATCATATTTTACAAATTTTATACTCAAATCTACTCATTTCTCCTAAACTCAAACAAAAACAACTTTTCACTTTTTTTTTCTTCCCTCTTTCTCCTTCTTCCAAGCAAAACATTAATCATATCACTATTATTTTGGCATAAAAGTCTCCTTATTGTCATATATTTATTTATCTTATTTTATTTTTGTTTTGGCATAAAGGTCCCTTTCATTATCAAATACTTATTTATAAAAAATTATTTTATTTATGTTTCAATAGTTATTTTCATGATAATATTTTTAATATCTTAACTTGTAATACAGTTTACTACTCTTTTCGTTATCATCCTAACTACGAATTTGTCCTAGTAACCTTTGTGAACACTCAATTCTGTCCGAGATGCAAGAAAGAGAAAAATAAAAGGTAAATAAATATATGGGTATTATGAAAAGGGAAAAGTAATATTAATAGAGAATGTAAGTAAATGTTTGTAAAGTATCATAATAGTAATTTTTTTTAAACGATCCAAGTCGACATTATTTTTAAAAAAAAATTATGCATTCTATAAGTATTTATGAAATGTTTACTTCATAAAGAAGTTGTATTTCTAATACTACTTCATTTTTTTTTATTTAAGAACATGTACGTATGTATAATATTTTTTATTCTAATTTTTTCCACGAGTAGATGTAAAAGTTATACTTTACATATGAAAAAGTTCATTTTATCCAAATAATTAGTGAGAATTACCTATATAGTAAAATGGAAACTTATATTTCAAATAGAAAAAATCCCAATAGAAAAAATTATTTTGTCTTTTGGATTGATTGATTTGGAAGGAATAGTTGAGAGAAAAATAAAAAGTTTTATTATACTAAAATTATTTTAATTACTAATAATATTTTCATGTATAAATTTTGCATTAACATTTTCTAAAGTTATTAAGTGATACAAATGTTTGATAATGTTTTCCAAAGTAAAAAATTATTCAATTTAATTGTTGAATATTTGATATTAATATATTTTATTAGGCATATTAAATTTTCAATATTTAAATGAATTTTTCTATATTATAGAGTGGCAATATTTAGAGTAAGAATTTAATTTTCATAAGTATATAAACTAATTTATAAAATCATTCTTATAACTAATCTTAGTTTAAAAAATACATTTATTTTTATTCTTCTAATAATTTTTTTATCCAAACAAATATTTTTTATGGTTTGAATTATTGTTTTGAATTTGATTACTTGTCCTCTAAATTATAATTTCTTAAAAAAAACATCGGAGGAAAGATGACTCTCAAGGAGTTGTTAATATGGACCGAAAATTTTAGTTAAAGATATTTTTTCTAACATTTTTTTAGAGTTTATTTTAATATGTTTTTTTTTTTTTGAGTTAAAAGGAAACTCTCCATCAAATTACATTTTAATTTAAATTTTTATTTGACTCATTATTTTCACATAAATAGATGTAGTGTATTTTCTTTTTAAATTTAATATTAATTATTTCTTTCAAATATAATGGGATTTTTTTTATATACATAAGTATATACCATTAATATTAATAAAAATAAATTTTAAATTTACTAATTTTATAAAATAAATAAATTATATTAATTAAAGTAAAATCGGTAATTAATTGTAACCACTAGAAGTTAGAAACTGTTATATAACAGAAATATAATTTTTGCCAATTAGAGTAACTACCGTCAAATTATCTTTCAATTTCAAAATTTTATTTAACTCATTATTTTTAATTAAATATAGTATACGTCTTTAATATTATTTTTTTTAGTTTTAAATTTAAGTAATTATAAAATATCAAAATAATAAAAATAAAACAATAAAATAAAATATTTATATAAAAATAAAATAAGAATAAATTTGTGTAAAAAAAAAAAAATTCTCTAAATTTATGGGGTACAATTTAAATTTATAGGGTGCAGAATGCATAGCCCTTCGCATAACGAGAATACGGGCCATTCTAAAAAAAAAGCCCATTATACCCAATTCAGCCAAAAAAAGGCCCATGATCCAGAACTCAACCACAAATTAGGGTTTTATGCACAACCCTCTCCATAAGTGCCGCAGCTACTCTTTCAGTTTTTCAGTTTAGTGCCGTAGCAGTGGAGCACTAGTGTTTCTTTTGCAATTCTAAAATGGTTCGTATTCTTCTACTCTTCTTTGTGGTTTTGAACATTCTCATATTCATATTAGGTTTTGATCTGTTTCTTAGTCTTAGTCTGGTATGTTTTCTGTTCGTATTAAATCTTAATTTTAGCGAGATGGTGCGTAATAATCCATCTAATGTCATATTTTAACTCAATGGGTTTTACCTCCGAATTATGTACACTGGGTTTTTTTGATTTTACTATGTGCTGCACACTATTTATCCAAACAAACTGGTGGAAGATAAAGTTGTTATATGGTATTTCTTGGAGGATCCATTGTTATAAACCCTAACTTTTATATATTTAATTTTAGGTTTGCTGTTTGTATCTGTCTTTTATTTTGGGTTTAATTTGTTAACTTTGGTGCTTGTGGTTGTTACAGGCTAGGGGATTGAAGAAACATTTGAAGAGGCTCAATGCTCCTAAGCATTGGATGCTTGACAAATTGGGTGGTGCATTTGTAAGTGGAAGTTTTTTCAAAATTTTATCAGTTTAGGGAAGCATTTTAGAAACTGATGAGTATTTTTTCTTTCCTGCATAGGCTCCCAAACCCTCATCTGGACCCCACAAATCGAGGGAGTGCCTTCCTCTCATACTCATCCTCCGAAATCGGTTGAAGTATGCTCTTACCTACCGTGAAGTCATTGCTATTCTGATGCAGCGACATGTGCTTGTTGATGGCAAAGTCAGGACAGACAAGACATACCCTTCTGGTTTCATGGGTATGTTTGTGGCATGCTAATTGTTAGAATAACTCTTTGCATGATTTTATTGGACTAAATGTATGCAGTAGGGGTTAATAATATGCTATTGTGTACAACAGTGTTATTGATGTTTGATTCTGATGTTTTATTAATATGAATTATTTAGTGAAACCTCTGTATGTTGGAACAGATAAAAATTATAATATATTAAGGATTTTGATTTTGAATAGGAAGTAGAGTATTTAGTGAATTAACTAGATTCATACTCTAAAGAATGCTGAATACAGCTGATTCTCTGTTTCATATACAAACACTCTTTGTTTACCAGTGTTTCTTGAATCATTTGTTATGATAAATTGTGAGCACTAATTTGTCGGTCAAATTAGTCCCTGAGACTTGTCGCTAACTCTCTCTACCCCCCACCGAACCAAGTGTTTGTCATTTGCAGTATAATTGTTTTGTTTTGGCTGGATTCCATGATTTCGTTCTAAATTTTATTTCTCTATGTAGATGTTGTATCTATACCTAAAACAAACGAG
>Ga0123342_1009502_pt1 | contig 11628 bp, 12 predicted proteins | sample Turbeawhitnodule_FD_89960 | JGI IMG/M metagenome (GOLD analysis project Ga0123342, IMG submission 89960) | Root nodule microbial communities of legume samples collected from Mexico - Turtle bean Mexico white nodule | ecosystem: Host-associated > Plants > Roots > Nodule | place: Mexico: Nepantla... | reverse complement strand
TGAATATAATTTAGGAAATGGTTGTTGAGGTTCACATTTGAATGCACACTTGACTTTGCATAAAACTCCATCAATTTTGCTATCTAATTCGGCTTGTGTAAAACTTAATAGAAACATGACCATAATTATAACTCCAAGAATTTTTATTTCAAATTTTCCCATCACTCTTCTCTAAATTCTTTCCAATGATCTAAAATTTGTATAAAATGCCAGATTTCTCTTGTGATAATTCAAGAAATCTAAACATGAATTTATAGAGAAAATATTGTAATATTTTTTTTTACTCTTTGAAAATATTTAATTAGTCAAATATACTTTACTAAGAAAAAAATATTAATATAATGTACATATTAATAATTTATTTACTATTTTCTTCTATAATTAATATTAATATATGTAACGAATGTAAAATTTTGACTAAATAGTTTTTTTTGTAAATATTAAAGCCGATTTAATGATATATATATATATATATATATTTACTTGTATTTATTTAACAAAAAAATCATAAGTGCATTATTAAAAAAATGTAACCAGTTTAAATGTGTCTTTTTATTATAAATTTAATAAAATAAGAAAAAAAATACGGAAATACATAATTTATCTCTAATTATCTGGATGTATACTATATTTGGTAAATGTAATGCTTGATAGTTTTCAACCGTCAAATTTATCATAATATACATTAATTTTGTATTTTCAAAACATAAAACATTTATTAATTTCAATAAAATGTAACTATCATACAATAAAAGCTTCATATTGTGTGTATAATAATAATATAATAAAAATATTTATTTGAAATAACTTCTTTATTCTTTTAAATATAAATAACAGTTTATTAGAACATATTCGAAGCCTATACTTTAAATATGTAGTGATAATATTTATTAAATATTTAATCTTTTAGAAATAACGGTTATATATATAATAGTAATTTTTACCTTTTAATATGTATAATTTATTCTTTAAACAAAAAACATATTGTTATAATTTAATAAATAAATTCATTTTCAAAAAATCTACTTAGTATAAATTGTAGACAAGCTTAAATATATTTGTTCTTGTCGGTTGACTTACTCGTCTGTTGACTTTGGTGACAAGCGCAAGTCTTTGTCTGTCTCTTCGAGAATTTGTTCTATCTCCTGTTGCTCTGGGACGCGGCTCCGTTGAAATAGAGAGGGTCCTATCTTTTGATTGCACTTTGACGATCAAGTCAGTAAAGGGCTTACTAGAATTTAAGAAGTATTCAGTTTCAATCTTAGAAACAACGTACCTTAACTTGGAGTCTCAAAACCCTTTTATAGCTTACCTCTTGTAACAACTTTCTATCACGAGAATTTAATCTCAACTGAAAGCATACTCAACAAGAGAAACACATTCTATTCAGGGGTGCCTTCTCTCAAGGTTCTACAACATAAAATAATCTTATCTCTAAGGGTTTACTGCCCAAACGGGACCCAATCACATGGCCCAACAGCCGAGTTGACCTGCATGTGCTATGCATCGAGATCCGACCACAGAGCACTGAGCCCAAAACACTCTGGTCCAGTACACAAGCCCCCAGGCTCAAGCTAAGCTTGCTTCAACGAAGATACTATTCGCGTGCTCTGGTGGCTTACGTGTCATTCTCACAATGGAAAAACGTGACACAACGCACGAAGCATTTCTGAGGTGATATCTCACCATATTTAATCCTAGACGCACACGTGACATTTTCATTAACGGTGGAAAGGCGTTGTTGCTTGCCATTCCTACATTTGTTTAAGTTAATGTTCGAAAGCCTTCTTCACTCACTGTTTCATTTCTCCTATATTTGTGAACCCTTCGCGCCTCTCTCAAATTCACTACGCCTCCTTCGCGAACCTGGGAAAACTCCTCTTCCTAAATCGCTCCCTGAAACAAGGTACTTCCTCTTGTTCAACCCATTACTCTACTCCTGTATTTGCATGATGACCTGTTTGGAATATTTGTTGCGATCACACTACCTAAGCTACATCTTTTTTGGATTTATTCTTTCTTGCTTATGCTCGTCGTTATTTTTGTTGGTTATATGGTTTCGCTTGAATCTGAAATTTATCCTTGCATGTGGGTTTCTTTGCCTGAATGTGTGTCTGAATTTGCTTGTGTTTGTATTTATAGATACTTTTTACGATGGATTACCAAACTCTGTACCCCTGGGCACCCAGAACCTATTAGAAGAAGTTTCGATATATATCTCTCACGAACAAATAGTGGCCTATATGAAATCAAACGCCAAAAAAAAATGTCATTTTTTCAGAGAGAACAATAGAGCCCTTAGGGTAATCCCGTATAGAGAATATGAGCATGTGTTTGTTGTGACGAGTCCTCGGACCCTAAGGATCCCTTTTGTTATATAACTCTCACGAACATATACTGGCCTGTATGAAATCAAACGCCAAAAAAAGTGTCATTTTAGCAGAAAGAACGATAGAGCCCTTAGGGTATTCCCGTGTAGAGAATATGAGCATGTGTTTGTTGTGACGAGTCCTCGGACCCTAAGGGTCCCTTTTGTTATTTTTATGCCACCGTCTTAAAAGAGATTCTTCTTCGTTTACCTTTATTCAATTTTGAAAAAGAACTCCTCATCAAGATCAACGTGCCCCTGCCCAGCTACATCGAAATAGTTGGGCATTTGTTCGGGAGTTTTCAATTCTTTGCACATAGTTTGGTCTTTTGCCATTTGTGGAAGTCTTCCTATATTTCTATGAGGCCAAACATCTAGGTTGTTAACTCTAGATTTCCTTTAATGGGGTGGGTGGGAGAGCATTGTTATCGCTTTTCCAACAATCTTACAAAGGCTTCAAGGGCAAATTCTTGAAGACACGCCCAACAAGAAGGACCCAACTCTTCTAGATGGGTTTCCTTTATATTGGATTAAGGAGATGATTGACCTGGATCAACAAGAAGGATTTGGCAAAAAGGGCCAAGGAGATGAGGGAAGTTGCTTAAGCGCCCCTAGCCCGGGATCTCAAACTCAAAGCTCTTGCCGCAACAGCTCCAACCCCCACTGAAGACAACGAGGAGACCTATTCTGGGCTAGTCTTTAAAAAGAGAAGGAAGACAACAATTGCCTCTTCCGAGCTCTCCACATCAGATAGGCGAGCTCTCTCTTACCATGCTCCTCCACCAAGACAATCAACACCACACTACATGGTAGTGGTGCAAGAAGACGAGGGCACGAGCTTCCAGGAAGAAAGGACTATGGGACCAAAGCTTGGACGCTCCCTCTTTTCTCGAGAAGGCCTTACTGCCCAACAAGGCCAAGGAGAAGTTGATGGGCCTCAACGAGGATCGCTTGGTTGGGGAGACCATGAGGCAACTGGGGTAAGCATTGGCTGCAAGCTGCTTAGTTGCCTCCAAGCTGAAGGAGTGGAGAGGGTTAGCTAAGAAGAAGTCCTATGACGTTGCTGAGCTCTATCAACAAATAGGAAACCTTCAAGGAGAAATTCAGCGACAAAGCTTCATGAGGAACTCCAATAGTTAAGACAATCACAATAAGAAGCCAAGGCCCTCCTGACTGAGAAGTCCATGGAGGCCATAGGCCTATCTGAGGAGAAAGTAAAACTCTTGGTTGAGGTGGAGAGGTTAAAGGGAGAACTGGTTGAGGTGACATACCTATTTACACTTATGCTAGTTCATTTAAGCTTAAAGGACAACAAAATTAAAACTTCCATCAAGCACGAAAAATCACAATGCTTTGGAAATCTAACCTCGAGATGATCCCTACTCTCGGGCTGCAAAGAACCTCTTTATTCGTATGAGCGCTCTTCAGCTACTCCAATAAGGAACACATACTCTGATCTTTCTAAATAAGGACTTCGATACTTAGAGATTCGCACTTGATTTCTTCTCCCTGTGTTAAGGATGACTTGTTTACAATCATGACACATCTGACTCGAGCGTTGGCTTACGCATCCAGTCGATTCCTAAACAATCATCTTCACTAAGAACATTTACCTTGAGTGTTGACTTACACACCTAGTTAACATTACCTTTGTTTAGAGCATCTGACTCGGGTGTTGGCTTATATGTCAAGTTAGCTCTTAAACTAGCACCTTCACAGTGCATTACTACCCTACGAGGTTAATCTCAACCTTCATGTGAAGAATGCCCGAGCTCGGGTGATTTCACCAACCCAAGGTGGGTCATATTACCTGCCCATAGATGAATTTTTTTCCCACAGAGCGCCTACTCAGGTATGCTAATCGAGTAAGGTCGTCTTATCTGTCTTTAGTCAAACAATCTTAACTACAGTTGATCGTGAATCAGGGTACCTGCACTAAGAATCTTACTGAGACAAGGTCGTCTTACCTTATAGTGCATGAGCAGTTTCACACATGACGCTTACTCGAATTATTTTACTGACAAGTTGTCTTATCGTGTGTTAAAAAAAAATAATTCTAATGCATCATCTTTCAAGAACAAATTTCCATTGGGTGACCTCGTTAAAAAACACTCGTAAGGGAAAAATAGTGTCGCCTTAGTTACCACATTGTTCATAAAGAAAACATCAGCAAAACATCTAACTGAAATAAAATTTATGGTTTGCACCATTCCATGTTTGAGGTATAGCTCCTCCTTCGAGGGTTTCAAGCCTGTAGGCTCCGTTCCCAAGCACCTCCACCACATAGAATAAGTCGATCCACTTTGAAGACAATTTATTCTCCAACTGATAGGGGTGAGCCTTTTGCATCACCAAGTCGGCAACCCAGAACTGTTGAGGCTTCAACTTGGTCTTTTGCTTCAACTCGACCTGTCTCTTTAAAGCTTCAGACCTGATACGAGCTTGTTCACGCACCTCATCTAGTAGATTCAGGTTCACCTTCCTCCCTTCATTAGATTTTTCTATCGCGAAGTTCTTGAATCGAGGTGAGCTTTCTTGGATCTCTACAGGTATCATGACATCTGACCCATATACCAAATTGAAGGGTGTTTCCTTTGTGGTGAACTGAGGAGTGGTGTGATAGGCCCAGAAAATTCGAGGAACCTCTTTTGGCCAGGTCCCCTTGGTTTTTTCCAACCTCCTCTTCTATCGTCCAAGCAAGACTTTGTTGCTAGAATCGACCTGACCATTCGTTTGAGGATGCTCCACAAAGGCAAACACCTGTTTGATACTGAGCTTCGTGCATAGCGTGCATAATTGCTAACTTGCAAACTAGGTACCATTATCCGAGACCAAGTGCCTTGGGATCTCGAAATAACAAACAATGTTTTTCCACACAAAGTGTTGCACCTTGTGGGCGGTTATCTGCGCAACTAGTTCAACTTCTATCCACTTGGTGAGTACTCAATAACCACCATGAGGTACTTTGTCTGACGAACTGCCAAAGGGAAAAGACCTAAGATGTCTATTTCCCGAGTATGGAAAGGTTAGGGGCTATGTATTGACCGTAGCTCCTCAGGGGGCACATGATCCCAATCAGCATGCTTTTGACATTGTTCGCACCGCGGTGCATATCTCATACAATCCTCTTTCATAGTTGCCAATAATACCCAACTCGAACGACCTTCAGCGAGAGAGTTCTTTCTCACACATGGCTTCCACAGATTCCTTCATGGAGCTCTGCTATGATACGAGTACACTAATCCTCACTTAAACAAGTGAGGATGGGATGGGTATAACCATGACGAAACAACTTTCCATCAACAAGGATATACCTCCCCACATTCCTCTTAACCGCCTTCGCCTCTGCAGGTTCTGCTGGGAGCAAACCATCAGCTAGGTAGCGCTGATATGGTGTCATCCAGGTCTCTACCACGTCGACCTGCAAGACCTCCAATGACGCTTCTCCCAACAAGGCATAGGTGCTTATCATGGGCACCTTCAACGTCTCTTGTGTCAATGATCAGTGCCTCCTTCCTCGTTCCGAGGTGACCTCCAGGGTTTCTACCTGGTTGACTTCAAGGTCTCTTGAATGACTACCTTTGTCGACCTCCCTTCCTGGAACTCGCTAGCTTGGACAACAAGTCTGCTCGGGATTTTTGTTCTCTAGGGACATGCACCAACTCGAATATGGAGAAAGCGACCTTCAGAAACATGACACACCTGCGATACGAGATCAACTGTGGGTCTTTAGCCTGGTACTCACCTATGACCTGCCCAGTAACCATTAATGAGTCATTTACCAACAAGCTTCGAGCACCCAACTCCTTGGCCAACATCATTTTAGCTATCAAGGTTTCACACTTAGCCTGATTGTTGTTGGTTTTGAAAGCAAATCTCAAGGTCTGCTCGATTAACAACCCACTAGGTCCTTCCATAATGACCCCAACACCTCTACCTTGTTGGTTAGAGGATCCATCCACCGAGAGGACCCAGTGGAAGTCATTACCATTTGCCTAGGTAGCCTCAGATGATAGTTCTGCCATGAAATCAGCATATACTTGGCCTTTAATAGCCCCCCTGGTTTTGTATTGCACGTCAAACTCAGACTGTTTGACTGCCCAATGAACCATCTGACCTGCCATGTCAGGCTTCTGAAGGACCTTGCGGATAGGCAGATCGGTCATCACTATTACAGTGAAACGCTGGAAATAATGGTGGAGTCGTCGTGTTGCAAATACCACTGCCAAGGCGGCCTTTTCAATAGCATGATATCGTACCTTCAACCCTTGCAACACCTTTCTCACGAAGTAAATAGGCCTTTGAACTTTATCCTTCTCCTGCACAATGACCGAGCTGATTGCTCGATCGGTGACTACGAAAAAAACACGAATGGGAGTACCTGGCAGCGGTTTACAAAGAACAGGCGGGTTGGCCAGATACTCCTTTAACCTGAAGAATGTGTCTTCACACTCGTGAGTCCACATGAAACGGCTATTCTTCTTCAGGCATTGAAAATAAGGGTACCCCTTATCTCCTCCAGCTGATAAGAACCTGGACAAGGTGGCCATGCGCCCAGTCAGCTGTTGTACTTCCTTCACACTAGCAAAGATCCTCATCCCAATGATTGTTGCACACTTGTCCAGGTTCACTTCTATACCCTGTTATGTGAGCAGAAACCCAAGGAACTTCCCTGCTTCCACCCCAAACACACATTTCTTTGGGTTCAGCTTTAAATTATACTTGGCTATCGTGCTGAACAGCTCTTCCAAATCAACAATGTGTTGATCCTTTTCTTCAGAGGTGACGACCATATCGTCCACATACGCTTGTACATTTCGCCCAATCATTGGGCAAGGATCTTGTCCATCGACCTCTGATAGGTGACACCACCATTCTTGAGACCGAAAGGCATGACGTTGTAGCAATAGCTAGAGAGCTCGGCCATGAAGGCGGTCTTGCTCTCATCTCGGGGGTGCATGCGGATCTAATTGAGAATGCGTCTAGGAAACTCAGCAATCGACAACCTGAAGCGTTGTCCACCAAGGAGTCTATGATGGGTAATAGATAAGAATCCTTGGGACAGGCTTTATTCAGGTTTGTAAATTCGACGCACATTCCCCACCTCCCATTGGTCTTTTGTACCAATATCACATTTGCTAACCACTCAGGGTATTGAATCTCTCTTATGTGGCTAGCCTTCAAGAGCTTCTGCGTCTCTCCCCTGATGATCTGACGCCTCTCCTCATAAACTTTCTTCTTTTTCACACTACCGATCTGACCTTCTCATCCATAGTAAGCCTATGGCACAAGAAGTTTGGGTCTATCCCGGGCATATCCACGGACGACCAAGCAAAAGCATTCATATGCCTCGATATTACTCATCTATCTTGTCTAGTAGCTCTCGACCAGTGACAAGCCGAGTTTGAACTTCTTACCTTCAATTTCTTTCTCCTGAACCTTACCAGCAGGTTCAGGTTGCCTCTCGCTGGAGACTTCAGTTTGCATGATCATTTCTAGCTCTCGTGCCTGAGCAATGATCGAACACACTCCCCTTTTGGTTCCTTTCCAGATATTCCTTAAAGAATCCATCCTTTACCAGGCCTTCTAACTGATAGCCCAAAGTTATACAATGTTCCACGTCATGCCCAAACCCCTTCTGGAACTCCCACCGGGTCTCCTTTCGTGGCCCCAAGTTCTTGTCAGATTTTGGGGGGAATCTCAACTTATCTGCCATCCCTGGCATGCTCAACAAATCCTTGTAAGTCATCCAGAACCTTGGTCAAAATGGCAGATCTTCCTTTGCATTTTTCCTGGGCTGGTTCTTTCTAGCTGTGTAGGATGCTCGCCTTGTGTCTGACCTCTTCTCGGTCGCGGCTTCGTGGACCCTTAGAGGTTAAGCTCGGCTACCTTCTTTGGGCTTGGTTTGCCCTGGGTATGTGCTGTCACACTTCATAGATACTGCTTCTTTTGCACTGATGTGAGCAACAGCTCTACGTCGTATCTCCCAAAACGTTCTTGCTTGATTTTTTATTAATGAGACATTGAACATTCATGCCATGATCCCCTGCCCAAAGGCGTGAACCATCAAGGCCTCGTCCTGGGTCTGGAGCTTCACTCTGAATGCCCCAAACCTGTTCAGAATCCAAAAGAGTTGAGAAGGATCACATCAGACAATCCAAATGTTGGCAACTCACATAAGATGTAAACCCCTTGGGAAACTCAAAGTAGATGCATACATTTGCAAGTATCAAATACACATGGAACTTATACATATTAGACGATGCAAGCATCTTCCAAGCATCAGAAAGAGAATGATAAATAGGGAAGTGTCCATGTTGAATCCTTTACATTCTTGAAATATTTTATGACATCGGGTTTATACTTTCCAAGTTTTATTTGGCATTTGTAAATTATAGAAAACATTATTTTCAAATAAAATTAATGGATTTGAATAAATAGTATATTAGTGTAAAAGCTTTTGAAAAATAGAGTTTGAATTCTTTCTATAACAATGGTTTTTTGAAATATAATTAATGAGAGTATATGTAGGTTAAAACTAATTACGCTTCATCATTCTAAATCAATGTTAACTTGAAAAGTCTTTTAATACAAAATTAATTGTGGAATAATTGAATATAGAAAGTTTATATAATGAGAAGAAATTAAAAAATATTCTTTCAATGACTCCCATGAATTATATTGTTCATTGATATGTATTTCGTTCCCATAAACTATTAAGGATATTGAAGACGCGCACAAAGTTGGAAGCATAGATACGGATACGGACACTGACACGACACAGATACAGACACGAAGATACGTATAATCTCTAAAATGTAGGACACGGGACACGGATCTATGTATTATATAATTTTAAATTATATAAATTAAAAATAAATATTTATGTGCAAAAGTATGTTTCAGATTCTTTTGGGAGCAGGAAGATATTTTTCATGACTGGTTCAAAAAAATTTGTTCCTTATTTTTATAATCATAATAAAAATTTATACAATAAATTTGATTTTTTAGAAAATTATTGTATTTATACCTTTTAAAATTGTGTTATAGAATCGTGCTATAATTTTTAAAAATCTAACAAATATTTTTTGAATTGAACACTTCACCGATAAGTGTCGTACGAGTGTTGACACCGATACGTGTGTCCGACACGGATATGCCATTTAAGATAAGTGTCCGAGCCTCATAGGCTGGAAGCATAAGTTTTCTTTCTAACGAATAACCGTTTAATGATTAAAATTAGTGTTATAATTTATGACAAAGCTCACTTATGTGTAGATGTTAGAGTGCAAGTTTAGATTATCCAATGGCACATGGTTAAAATAGATGATTTTATAAGACGATATATTGATGCACTACATGTTATACATTTCTTAAAGTATAAGACAATCCAAAAAGAAGTGTTATCTTGAACATATCAAGTGATAGAAAATCTCTAAGTTCTTATAAGTTATAAAGAAAATAATCAAAGTGGGAACTTGACTAGCTAGAAAGAGCAACTATGAATAGATGCATCAGACGGTCTTACAGTAGTGGAATGTGACCAAACATAGATGGTCTCTAAAGCTACATCAAGGTAGACGTTTCAAAAGCACGAGGAAAGCTTACCAATAAGCACACTAAACAACCACTGGAGCTTGCACGTGACAAACTATCATCTTATCTTGTACTTGTCAGATGATCCATCATATCAATGAGTGTTTATACTTAACTTTCATATTTCTAGAACACTTTTTGTCACTTTGTGAATGCTTTTTTTAACCATATTTGATAATATTAATTCATATAAAACACAATTTTCAAATAAGATAAATGAATGAATTACTTTTTAATGTTCTCGTATTTAAGAACGAAAAATAAAGATACTAAAAATATGAAATATTACGTGCTTTAATGTTTTGAGAATGAAATACACTTTCTCTATTGAGTATAAACTATTTTGAATACAACTATGCATTAAAGAATAAATTGAGTTTATATTACAAATATTTTGAATGAACACTGTTTTAACTAGAAAGTTTTGGAAAAACATAACACACATATTTCTCATATTAAAGATTTTTTTCGAAATATATTTGGGAAAATATTCCCAGGTTCAAATATGATTATGGTTCAAACTTTTAAATTTTGTGTTAACTTGAAAACAATTTGAAAATCTATTTACAATGAATATTTTGAGAATAGAAGGTCTCGATAATTCGAAGATAGTAAAAGATAATATTCAGTGATACCTGTGTTTTATTATAATGATTATTATGTTCATTGATACTTATAATGTTTCCAAAAATTATTAAAGGAACAACGTCTAACATAACATAAAAGAGATGAAGCTGAAAATAGATACTTGTGCTCATTTCAAGATGCTAAGAGAAAAGATTTGCAAAGAGAAAGATGTTTTGAAGTGCAAACAAGTGATACAAAGTATTAAAGGCTCATATATGAACTTTGATGTTTGAGTGTCAAACATGAAGAAGACAATAAAGTGTTGAAAAGAGAAAGATTCATGTTTATACATATAAAGGAATAATTTGAAAGGATAATTATATGTTAAAGATGTGTAAATTACATCAAAGTTAATGTTTCCATTTCGAGCGTGTATTACATTGAAGAAGAACAACGTGACATATTTCTACGATTGATCAAGTTAAGAAGATTCAAGTTGCAACTTTCACATTTGAAGAATATAAAGTAATTAGTATCTAATGGTTAGATATTAATAATAGAAACTACTTTAGATACCAATAATTTTTTTAATCTTTAAAATGATCTCTAATTTAGTCAAATAATAAAAAACTATTTTATCTCTAAAATTAGTTGTTATTTAATTATTTTCTTATAATAAGTACAGTAAGTTTGATAAGTTCATGGTTGATTGCTTAATGACTATTTTTTTAGAATCTTGACTACTTCACATTAAGGTTAGATGCAATGTGAAGAAGAGGTTTATCACCTATTAAGGTTTGTTGCAATGTGAAGAAGAGGTTTATCACCTTTGTAGAAGTGCATTTTTGTGATCCATAAATTGACATATGGCTCATCAGTTAAAAGTGATTTTTGTGATCCATAAATTGACATTGACATAAATTGACAATAGACTGACTATATGCATTAAAAATGAAAAATGTCAAGTAACCTAAAATGATCATGCTAACCCAACAATCATTCTCAAGTAACAAAACTTGTAAATTTAACATACTTTTTGACAATATATCAAATGTATGTTTAATGAAATTATGTCACCACAATCATGTAGTGATTAT
>Ga0123342_1009501_pt1 | contig 11628 bp, 4 predicted proteins | sample Turbeawhitnodule_FD_89960 | JGI IMG/M metagenome (GOLD analysis project Ga0123342, IMG submission 89960) | Root nodule microbial communities of legume samples collected from Mexico - Turtle bean Mexico white nodule | ecosystem: Host-associated > Plants > Roots > Nodule | place: Mexico: Nepantla... | reverse complement strand
TTTTCATTTTATTAATTTAAATTAATTTTGTTACTTAAGTTATTTTATTTAGATAATTTTAATATTATTTATAATTCTTTAAAATATATTATGTTAACATAAAATTATTAATAATAATAATTTTCATTATTAATATTATTGCATGAAGGGCACCATAGTCTTTTCATCTCATTCCACTCTCCTTTCTCTTCAATTATGAGAAGATCCTAAATACCTTCAACTTTCCACTCACTCTCACCCTCAACCTCCCCCTCTCATAGAAGCAAACAAGGGTGACACTCATTCACCCTCAACCTCCATCACCCCCAAAAGCAAACACATCCTAATAGGTATAGATTACCTAGTGTACCGGTATGGACGAGACCCACCTGGCTGTCCAAGGCTGAGTCCACTTGACCAAGATCAAAGGAGTACCTGGTCGAGACCTCAGAAGGCTTGGTTGAGACGACCGAGAGGCCGAAACCTTAGAAGACTTGGCCGAGACGACCGAGACCACTCGAATATGACCGATTGCTGACCCGTGCCATGATGATTTGACCGAGGGCCGACCCCTATTACAGTTAACGCTCAAACCAAGATCAGTGAAGTCAATCTATCATTAAGAATTAGGTAATGTAACCCTAAGCAGTATCCACCTCGATAAACGGGCCCAACAAGGTAGGCCCATTAGAATAATATAAATAGCACGCATCCCAAGGAGTAAGGTATGTCATTTATTACTGTTCACATGCCTGAGAGCTGACCACCCACTTTACTGACTTGAGCGTCGGAGTGCCTTCGCAGGTACCTCCACCATCCGGTGTTGACCGCAGCCGAGTGCCGAAGGAGAAGCAGGAGGACGAGAAGAATCTCAGTCCATCACCCAATCACCTGACTGACCGAAGGAAGAAGTAGAAGACTTCAATAGTTCTCTAGGTCCCTCTCCCTAGTAGGAACACCTACTTATATACAATTTTTGTTAATATATGAGTGTTGGTCTAGTTTTTCCATATTTTATTGTACTTTTTTTTAATAATACTTTTTGATGTGATAACAAATAATTGTTATTAGTTTGAGGTGTTTATCATTTTAATTGAGAGTGATGCCGAAATAAAAGCTTTTAAAAAAACAAAACAAAACTGTTGAAGCACATTGCATTGCATGTCATCATTTAACTTTTCTTTACAGATTTTACTCAACGTGGGTAGTTTTCTTTGAATCTGGTTACAGCTATACTTTATCATTTTGAATAAACTCGTGAAGTTCCCAATAATCTATGCTATACATAGAGCAGCATATGTGCAAGAGAGAGTAGCTTGTTTAGAGCACTCGCCGTTTTCCCATGTGAAGCAGGTACCCGTCAACTTCGTTCACTATCATATGCTTAAATTCAGCGGTAAAGCCAAGAAAAACGAAACCAACCAATCATCAGCATGGTCATATTATCATTGAAAACTTCATGTGTTGAAAATCTGAGTTCAAATCCAATACTGTAAAGAAAAGTTAAGTTGAAAAATGATATTACGAATATAAAAATCTATTATCTCAATTTTGGATTAGATATGACAGCAAGTTTTCTTATATGCTTAAGTCATGACACATCAGTCAATATCTGTCTAGTTTTTTTTTCCCATTATACACCTATTTAATCAATGGAAAAAAAACCTCAATTAGTAGGAAAAAATGTGCTAAGGGAGCAGAAAAGGAATGGTGATTATCATAGTCAAGTCCACTTGGCTGTCATACAGAAGCCTCTATCCGAGGCTCAAATGAAAAGGCAGACATAAAGTCTATGACTTCACCATTTATGCAACATTTTGGCAATTCAACCCACTTGTTGGTTTCCAAATCACACATAACATAAGTGCATAGATCAGGGGAGCTCAAGCATATCAATATTTGGTTACCAGCCCCAACACAGTTAATATCTGCTTTCTTTCCATACCACTCATGAGAATTTGCTGCAGGCATTGCGGCAATCTGATGCCACCCTTTATTAGCCTCATCATACCTCCACACCCTAAGAGTTGCAGTTTCCAAGAACTCTGATAACAAAACAACTAGCATCTCCCCACTGCACTCTATAACATCAATGGAATACTCACTAAAAACAGGCAACAGCCTGGGGTACTCAAAGAAGCACTTGCAAGTCAAATTGCAAGCTACTACGTTTCCTGAGGAGCTAAGAAAATACACAATATCTTGCCCATCTTTGTTGGTAATAACTGATGAATACTGCTTAGAGGGGCTTCTCTGCATGTTGCTTGCCACAACAATTCCAGCCTTGCTGAGGAAGTACACAACATTGTCATCAGTAGAATCATGTTCCATTGAATTGTCTTCTGTCTTTCTCCTCAAAGCAATCTCATCATCCCAACAGCCAGATCTTGAATCGTAGACTTTAAACAAGAGATTTGGAAGTTCACCAAAGACTAAGACAATTTTGAAGGAGAGTTGGTCTTTGCAAGCTGTGCTCATCACAATGGCATTGAGAGGTTGGTGCTGTGGGGCATGAAGTGGGGGGAGTTCTGTACAAGATCCTGTCACGGGGTTGCTCACAATGAAGTTTCCAGATGATTTTCGGTGGCAAATCAAGCCACCAGAGGCTGCAACTGGCATGCAATTTTGGTTAGATTCCTCTTGCAGAAGAGGTGGGTGGTTTAGTCTCTTCCAAGAGCTCTCAGAAGAATCGAAGATAACAGATTGATTAAGGTTGGGAGCAACCATTAAAAACCAAGGCTCCCTCGAGGAAATGCGAGAGCAGGCAAGCTTGAAACTGGCAGAATCAGCAACTGATTTCCATCTTTTGCACACAGAATTTAGGCGAAAGAATGTGGAAGTTGGAAGCCATGAAAGTATCCTTTCAAAGAGATCTTCATTAAGGTCATCCAGAGAAAAGGTGTTGAAGAGTACATGATCTCCATCTTCTGGCAACTTTCTCTTCAAGCTTACAACACTTTGGCCACACTGATAATTACATTCCATTGGCAAACAGTCTGAGGAAAAACAACAAAGAAACAAAAGGTTACCAAGCAATCAACTTTTCCACTTCCAAGCCAATACCATACCATACTAAATTACCATTCACAGACGTCAGGAAAAGGGAATGAAGTTTTCCAAAATTGAACCATACATAAGAGGGGTCTTGAAATAGTTAATAATCTAAATGGAATCTACCAGGCCAAAAGCAAAGAACATCACGACCCTCTCCTACCATGACATTATTTCAACATAACGAATCTTCAGCTGTGCTACCGAAAATTGCCACACTGGCGAGTTAGGAAACAGTTAAAAGACCCCGTCGTATACTGCCCATTTAAACATTCCTTAAGTTCGAAAACACCCCTCAATCACTATACCTCCTTCACACTGTTCTTTGAACTTAAAACAAGAAAAAGGGAGTAAAAATACAATCTTGAAGTGAAATCAAACACGATCACAGCAAGACTAAAAGTAAAACACAATGAGTAGGACACACAAATGAAAGGGTCGAATCAAAATGAAAAAAAAAGGAAGCAAGAAGTAGAGGGTACCTGGTAGAAGTTGAAAGTGGTGCTTGGTAGAGTAGAGTGGGTAAAAAAAGGAGGAAGCGTGTTGCAGAATAGAAGACAAAAGAGAGATATAGGGATGGAGACGGGGTTGGATTTGAGGGCGTTTTGAATTAATAGGAGTGATGGGGAAAAAGTGAAGTGAAGGGAGCTGAAACAGTAGCAAGTATGGAGGAAGCTTCCTTCGTTGGAGTAGGATGCTTGACACTTCACACACCTCACACACGGCCTAAAATGTCAAATAAAGTAAATACATATTTTTAATTATTTAATATTGTAACAATAGGAAAAATGAAAAAAAAAACACACACACAACAACAACATTTGATTAGGTTAGGTTACATAGAAAATGAGGAATTGGGAAGGAAGTGGTTGACTCTATACTCTGAAAGGAATCTAATGAGGCGAGGGATTGGGGGGTTGGAAAATGGAAAGAGTTGGTGAGTAGAGTGCAGACACAGACTCACACATGATATGAGACAGATGAAAAACAGACAAAAAAAGTGGTGGCACATGTACCCAGAGTGCATAAAAGAAAGAGAAAGGTGGAGGCAGTGAAAAAATGTCAAAGGGGGGTGTTGTGTTTTGTTTTGTTTTGTCTCTGATTGGTCTCATTTTTGGGCTCCCAAACCCAAAGAAAACAATTACCAACCCTGTATTTGCGCTTCCTTTGGCTCCTCGTTTAACGAATCTTTGTCTTCTTTTGCCCCTCATCGGACGGACCCTACTACGCTACCTCAACAACTACAAGTCAATGCTCTTTCTCCGATGCCCCCTTCACACCCCAACCCAACCCAACCCTTTCTTTTTATACTATAAACTTCACGGCTTTCGAATTCAAAATCAGTGGCTGAAAATATTGAAATATAAAAGCCCTAAATTCAGATCTTTTTCTTTTTCTTTTGCACCACCTCGTGTGCTATGTTGCACCTGTTTGTCTCCATTCTTCACATTTCTCATTGCAAACATAGATGCAGTTGACATTAGTTCTTTTCATGAATTGTTGCTTTTAAATTCGGCGGGGTTGCCTTTTTTCTTTAGTTTTTTTGTTTTGAGAAGTTGTTTTATGTGGTTGTAAAACATTACTGACGTGAACAAAAGAAAAGTTACCACAATGATATATTGAAAATATCTCATAGTAACACATATTTGTATTTGATGTTGTAGGAGTGAGAATGACGTGATAGAGTGAAATTACGCGCGAAAAAGTAAGATAAAAAAGAATATATTATATCGGTTCCTAGTAATAATCGGTGTAATATATTTTTTTTACTCATAAAAAAATTATTAATTTTTTTTCATAAAAAGTGGGTAGGTCATAAACGTCACATAAGTAACCATTTACAAACACATAGGTAACCAGTTTTGCGTGTGTCAGTATATGTGGAGGAACCTGTGGCTGGATAACCACTTCTAGTAAGGTTACACTAGTTAAGCACCCATAAATATATAATAAAATTTAATTAAAATATATATAACTTTTAAGGTAATCAAATAAAAAAAATCAATTAAAAATTAAAAATATTTAATTTTATGATAACACTAAAAAAAACAGAAACTAATTTTAAAAATCAAAATAATTAATTACTATTTAATTAAATTAAAAATTATTGATATATTATTAATAAAAATTTATAAAATAATTTTTAAATTAGTATCTAATCATTAATTACTAAAATTTTAATTAGTTACTACTTTTAAACACTAATTTAAATTTAAAATATTAATTCTTAAAATATAGCTAGTTAATTTAAATATAAATTTAGATTATTTTATAATTTTTTTTATAATAGAATTATTTTAAATATAAATACTTTTTTAATCTTTAAATTAATATCTAATTTAATTAATATAATAATTAATTGTTTTTTATCTAAATTGAATTATTATTTAATAAATTTTTATAGTAAAATTTAATTAATTTAAAATTTTCTTTTAGCGACCCACCTTTCCTCATCGGTTCAAGGAAATGCGAAAAGAAATGAGTAAATTCAAAAATAAAAGCCGTGGCAAAATCTGAAAGATGTTTCAGTTACTAGTCCCTTTCAAAATCTTACAGAATTTATGTTATTTGTCTTTTTCGAAAGAAACTCAAATACTGCACTGTCTTTATGTTTGTTTTTGGAATAAGCCACCAATTAAAGTAGTATTGTTTTTTTCTCTTAAATACATTTTTTTAAAATGTAAACACAATATGAAAATAATGTCTTAAATATTAAAAATGATATTGAATTATTTTTCAAGTTTTCCCACTTCAAATTAATCTCTAATTACTAGCAAAATAGATAATCATAAGGATTTTATTTGATAGATATTCAATACTTTAAGCACTACTTTCTAAAAATTCTGAGACAAAAAATATTATTAAGGAAATAGTTTGTCCTCTGTTTTTATTTTCAAATTATTTATTGATTTTATTAAAAATATGAAATTTAATAGAAATTATTCTGGTATTTATTATTTTCACATGATAGTTCTGCATATCTAATAAATGTCTCTTGTTTACTATTTAATAATTCTATTTTGATAAAATTATTTCATTGTTTGAAAATATAACTTTTAAAATAATTTTTAATTTGATTTAATAAATTATTCACATTAGTATGTCAAAATAATTTATCGACCGAAACTAAAAGTTGAATATGATTGTATTACTAAAAATATCATCTCTTCTGTCTTAAATTCTAATAAATTTTTTGAAAATATCAAAATATTATTAATATCATTGTTATTAAACAAGTGTATATTGATTCTTTACAAAACTAGTTATGAGGTTTCACAAAATCGAAATGGAGATCGATATCCATTTGAACTTATTATGTAATAAGTCCAAATTAAACTTTTAATATAACTAGGTAATAAGTTAATCTATAAATTACTGGGTGAAAATTGAAATCTTATAAAGAGTTTTTAAACTCAAAAGTATTTAACAAAATTAGCTATGTGAAAACTAATAAATGTAAATTCATAACAAATGTATATTCTTACATATTCAAATAAAATTATAATTACAGATATTACATTTTATACATATTTAATATTTAAAATAAATTGTGAGGATAACGTTAGAATAATAATAAAGTTATTGAAATAACAATATTTATTGAGAATTTAATATAATTAAATATATTTATAAGTTGATTTAGTAAGAAGTTTTTTTTTATGTACTCACTCATAAATATATATAGAGAGAAAAAGAAGAAGAAGAATTTCAGATATTTAGAATAAAATAATATTTTTTCTTAATTTTAATATAATGATGAAATTATTTATTTTATAGTTTTATAAAACAACCTTTGGAACAAATAATGTAAAAATATTTATAATTTTTTTGTGGAACGAATTTTTGAGACTCAAATCTCATCCACAACTCAATACACACAATAAGAAATGTGTGATAAAAATTTTAGATCAAAATATTCGAGTAATAAGGCGTAATAAGTCTCAGATCGAGAGTAAAGAAAACTTATTTTTTCTGAAAACAAAATGTCATGCATTTTCTTCCTTATATTTTTTTGGACGTGCCACCTTAACTGAGTGCAAACAACATATGAAAGTAATCGTGTGAATTTGTTCGGAATTTTTTAACTGACCCAGAATAAAATCAGATAATAACGCAAAAAAAAATTAAATTTGGAAAGAGGAAAGCCTTAGAATGCACAAAACTTTTGAAAAAATTTCTCGAAAGAATTTTTCTTGAAATTTTAAAACCCTAAATCCTAAACCTTAAACCTTAAACCCTAACCATAACACATAAACCCTAAATCATAAACCTTAAACCTTAAATCATAAACCATAAACCATAAACCCCAAACTCATAAACCCTAATCTATAAACCCTAAAAGCATAAACAACAAACCCTTAACCTTAAACCATAACCCATAAATCCTATACCATAAACCACAAACCATAACCCTTAAACCCTAAACAATAAACCATAAATCATAAAGCATAACCCATAAACCCTAAAACTGAAAGAATTTTTGTTGAAATTCTAAAACAATAAATCCTAAACCCCAAACCCCAACCCCTAACTCATAACTCATAACCTTAAAACAATAAACCCTAAGCTCTAAAGTATAAATCATAAACCCTAAACACTAAACCCTAAACTCTAAATCCTAGCCCATAAACCATAAACACTAAACACTAAACCCTAAAAAATAACCCTAAACCATAAACCATAAACTATAAACTATAACTGGTAGCGGGTAGCAGGTAGTAGGTAGATGGTAGCAGCTAACAAGTAGATTGTTGTGGGTAACAGGTTGGAGGTAGCAAATAGCAGGTTGCAGGTTACAGGTGGAGGTAGCAGGTAACAGGTTGCAGGTTGAAGGTTGTAGGTTGCAGGTAGTAGGTTGTAGGTAGCAAGTAGAAGGTAGCATGTAGTAGGTAGTAGGTTGCAGGTTGCAGGTTGCAGGTTGTAGGTAGAAGGTAGCATGTGTCAGGTAACAAGTTGTAGGTAGCAAGTTGTTGGTTGCAGGTTGTAGGTTGCAGGTAGCACGTAGCAGGTTGTATGTAGCAGGTTGTAGGTTACAATTAGGAAAATGAACACTGAGATGATGAAAAATATAGATTGATTGAAGACTGACGACAGACCGAGCAGGTAGAGAGTTGCAGGTGCAGGTTGCAGGTAGCAGGTTGCAAATTGCATGTAGCAGGGAGCATGTAGCATGTAGTAGATAGCAAGTTGCAAGTTGCAGGTAGCAAGTAGCAGGTTGCAGGTAGCAAGTAGCAGGTTTTAGGTGGCAAGTTGTAGGTGTCAGGTTGCAGGTAACAGGTAGCAGGTTACACGTTGCACGTTGCAGGTAGCAGGTAGGTGATAACTGGTAGCAGGTTGCAGGTTCAAGGTAGCAGGTAACAGGTAGAAGGTAGCATGTTGCAGGTAGAAGGTAGCAGGTTGCAGGTTGAAGGTAGCAGGTAACAGGTAGTAGGTTGCAGGTAGCAGGTTGCATGTACTAGGTAGCATGTAGCAAGTTGTAGGTAGCAGGTAGCAGGTAACAGGTAGTAGGTAGCGAATAACAAGTAGCAGATAGCGAGTAGCAAGTAGGAGGTAGCGAATAACAGGTAATAGGTAACGTGTAACAAGTAGTAGGTAGTAGGTAGCATGTAGCAAGTAGTAGGTAGCAGGTAGTAGGTTTGCAGGTTGCAAGTAACTGGTAACGAGTAGTAGGTAGAAGGTAGCAGGTAGTAGGTAGCAGATAGCTGGTAGCATGTAGCAGGTAGTAGGTATCAGATAACAGGTAGTAGGTTGCAGGTAACATGTAACAGGTAGCAGGTAGTAGATAGCGGGTAGTAGGTAGCGAGTAGCAGATAGCAGGTAGCGGGTAACAAATTCTCTATATGGTGAATAAACCCTTCAAATCTTTTAGATCACATTTTAGATAAATCCTTGTCTTAGCCAATAATGATTGCTTTTAAATAATACTTTGTGGGTTACATTCCAAAAGAATACTTGGATTTTAATCAAGAGTGATTAAGTGTTCAAAGAATACTTGGTGGATTAGCCAGAAGCGAAAACATTCCAAAATAATACTTGACAAATTAGCCAAAAGTAACTATGTTCCAAACGAATACTCATTTGTTACTTACAGCGGTATACGTGGTTTGTGTTATTAGATGAACTAATATAAAAATATGAGAGTAAATCTTTCTTTCCCTTATCTTGTTAAGATTGCATGTTATTAAATTTGTAACAACTTAAGAAGGAAAAAAAAATAATTCAAACTAAGATTTTAAAGATCTTTGACAAATCGTCTATCAAGTTAAAAACTATTGTCTGACTATGTATCAAGACATGATAATTGCGAATATTAGCAAAAAAATCTAGCACACGATTATACCCTCTTTTCTTGTGTATTTGACAAGTTTTCACACTCTATAAGTAAAAGATGTCTTTGAAGAAGAAAGGTTACGATCATTCATACAAACTTATAATTCGTGTACAAAATTGAAATCTTAAAGGTGCAAATCTTAGCTTGTTCATAAAGCATTGTTGTGTTCTTTTTTACCTATTTAGAATAGTGAATTTCATCATGTATACATTGGAAGACGTAACACCTCTTTTAGTGAGCAAACTTTTGATTTTTTAGATCACTTTCTTTGTAAACATTTTTAATTACTTTTAACAAAAAATAAATTTTTTCTAAACGACTTTTATGATTTTTTTTACAAATGGGTATACGTGGATCTTATGAAAAATTCATAATAGTGCATTTGTTAAATTAAAATATCGTTTATATACTTTCATCATATTGACATTACAAAAAATATATACCAATAATAATAATTTACCCATTTACAATTGTGGATTTTGCCTTAATCTATCCATAAACATCTTTTTACTATTAAAATAAACAATAATATTTATTTATCTTTCTTAACTTAAATGACCTTAAATAAAATTATTTCGTATTTTATTTATTTTTTCACTCGTATTTTCTCCCAATATCAAATTTAATTTTAAAATATAAAGCTTCTATCTAGGGAACAATTCATAGGTTTAGGGTTTATTCATCAATATTCAATTACATAGATTAATTTCCTCACTTTTATTATGAAGAAGAAAAGAAAGATTTATAAAGGGAAAACACGTTTTTTCACTGTGTCCATGGTTTCGTGACTTAATTCAAAAGAAAAAAAAATACCTAACAATCGCAACATCCATTATCCTTAAATCCTTAAATCCTAAACCCCAAATCATAAATCCTAAAAACGTAAACTCTAACCCATCAATCCTAAACCTTAAACCCTAACCCATAAACCCTAACCCATAAATCCTAACGCTAACCCTAAACCCTAACCCACAAATATTAATGTATACTCATTCTTTGCAAAACTAGTTTTGAGGGTTCACAAAATCGAAATGAAGATTGATATCCATTTGGACTTATTAGATCAAGCAGTGTAGTGTAATAAGTCCAAATTAAACTTTTAATATAACTAAACAGTAAGTTAATCTATAAATTATTGGGTGAAATTGAAATCTTATAAATAGTTTTTAAACTCAAAAGTATTTAACAAAATTATCTATTTCAGAACTAATAAATATAAAATTCATAACAAATGTACACTCTTACATATTCAAATAAAATTATAATTTTAGATATTACATTTTATACATATTTACCTTTTGAAATCTTTATTAGTTTTAAAATATAATTAATAACTTTATATTAAAATAAATTGTGAGGATAACGTTAGACTAATAATGAGGTTATTGAAATAAAATAAAATAATTTTTTTTTATAATTTTAATATAACGATGAAACTATTTATTTTATAGATTCATAAAACAACCTTTGGAACAAATAATGTAAAAAAATTTATAAAAACAACATGGGAAGATAAAATCTACCTAAATAAAACAAGAATTATGACCATTTTGTTTTTGGTTGCTTAGAGGCACACCCAAAATAATATTCTCCACCACACTATTGGTACAATAATAATAGACTATTATTACATTTATGATGATATGTTTGGAGATTAACAAACATAGAACAAGAAAAATTTGAATAATAGATTTCATTGTTGCTTCATACTCTTCAGAGGTTTCAGGCTTATTCCTTGATGATGGCCTGCAGTCTTCTTCATCCTCCTCCTCATCATAGTCAACCAGCCCACCAGATCTTGGACTGAAAATCACGAGAAATGCATTATACCTTACAGAAGATGATGTTTTCCAAATTAAATAGACCAATAAAATACAATGAAAAACAAGTATATCTTAACTTTGAGTAGCTTCTAGCATTTCCATTGGATAAGGCAAGTTGCCGTTGTTTCACTTTCTGATTATGTGAATTGGATGCTGAGGTTGTATCCTCCTCATCACTGATTCACTAACTGGTCCCAGAAAGAATCAACTATATACTTCAGCAATAGTTTCATATTCTCCTACATTATACAATATTATCAGTTCAAAATTGCTCGAGGTAATGATATCCACAATGAATACATATAAAAGAATGATACCTTACGAATATACTCAAAAAGTTCAAGAACAGCTGAATTGAGCAGATTGTAGCGATTACCATTAGCAACAAAGGCATCTACAATTGGTTTCAGAAGATCACTTCTAACGAAATGATTTATAAGATGC
>Ga0123342_1009499_pt1 | contig 11631 bp, 8 predicted proteins | sample Turbeawhitnodule_FD_89960 | JGI IMG/M metagenome (GOLD analysis project Ga0123342, IMG submission 89960) | Root nodule microbial communities of legume samples collected from Mexico - Turtle bean Mexico white nodule | ecosystem: Host-associated > Plants > Roots > Nodule | place: Mexico: Nepantla... | reverse complement strand
ATTATTTATGGTAATAGTAATTACGTCCATCAAGTAATTACCAATAATATAATAGGATAATTATGGTAATTGATCAATTAATAAGATAAATAATCGTGAGGTGCCACATAATATTCTTACATTTTGTTGATATAGTGTACTATGGATTTTTTATCATTCATCAATAATTTATATTTTCTATCTCTAAGTCTATAACTTGTCTTTCTTAGTCTATTATGTTAAGAATTAAAGAGCAAGTTTGAGTCTCACATTAAGTATTAATGAGAAAAAACTTTAAAAACTTATTGTTTGAAGATTTTGGGTTAAAGGTAGTGTCATAATTTTTTGTACTCGTTACCAATGACTTATTTGTGTCGAATCATTCATTATAAGTTGTCTTTTATTCCAAGTAAGTACAAACATGTTTATTCTTCCCATAAAAAGTTCTATAAATTTCTCCAAAACTTATTATAATTCGTAATTGATACGTGCATAATGATTGTAATAAGAAACATTAAGTTAATTTTGTAAAATATTGAAAATTATAAAGAAAAAATAAAAAAAATGAGAAAGCATATTCAACCAAAAATTTGATAAACTCTACAAAAGATTGATAAAAAATAATAAATTCAATTTTATTTTCCATTTTCTTTTATACAAGATGCCTTAAAGTTACTTTTATGCATATTAATAAAAAAAACCTAATATAAAGTGTTCTTGATAAAAAAAATTGTAGTATGGTTATAGATTTTGCTTTTCCATTATGATTGAAGTTAGGTTGTAAATAATCAACAAATAAATGTGATCAATGTAAAAAATAAGAGAGTTTTTGTGCCTTAAATAATTAAGTGATATTATTTATTCTTTTGAGTTCAAATGGATCATAAGATGCTAACAAATAATAAAAAGTATAGTAATGTGCTTAGTATTATAATTTTTTTTATAAGAATATTGATGAATTTTGAATTAATATATTTTACCATATCATATCATAATAATTTAAATAAAACAAACAAGGTTTAAGAGTGTGCACATATATGTACACATTTTTTCATTTGATATTGCAAGAAAATAAGCGAAAAACATTCTTCCTTCGACTTCGATCATAAAGATAACTTATGTTTTTTGTGTACATAAATTTATTTACCGATATATCATTGTAGTTATTTGAGGAAAAACACACATTATTCAATTTATTTAGTATTACAAACTTTTTTTTATCAGCAAAGAATAATTAAATTAAAAAAGGGACACTTTAGGAGTGTCTCAACCCTTATACATGTTAGAATATATGACCTTAAACAAGAGGGAGGTGAATTGTTTAAAAGGGATTTTTGAAAAAAAAATTCAGGTTTAATGAAATTCTTTGTATAAATCCAGAACAGGAATTAAGTTAGCCAAGAACTCAAGCAGTTATAGCAATACACAGAAAAACAATCGGTTGTTTATATCAGTTAAGCTTAAAACAAAATTAAAAAGAGTTCAGGGTAAGAGAGAATCACACAAACAACTTATATTGGTTCACTCTTAAACCAAAAGCTACATCGAGTCCCCAGAATACCACTGGGTAATCCACTAAGCAATCAAACCAGATTACAAAACACAAACCACCAAAGTAGTGACCTTGAACCCTTCAGGAAACACATTACCTTTGACAAACCACACCAAGAGTATTGATCTTGAACGCCTCAAAAACACACAATACTCGTTGTCAACACAACACCATAAATACAATAGGTTTAGAAAGGATTACACCTGATCACAGTACAATCTGAATTGAGTACAATTGCATTCATATTCCACTCTCTCTTGAAAATACAAAGCTTGATGTGAATCTTGAAATCTTAAAATCAAATCTGTCAAACTGAATTTCTTAAAGTTGTTTCTTACTTACTTGAAAACATAAATAAACCATTTATATTTTCCAAAGATTGGTCAAAGCAATTAATGAAGGAGCATATTCAGTTATAAACATTTAAAACAGATTCACTATTCAAAATTGAATTCTATTAGGATTTTCAAAGAAACAATCGGTTGAAATCACGAAACAACCGATTGTTTTGGCTTGACAGTTAAGTCAACCAAACCAAACACCTTTCAACCTTTTTTAAAACTCTTAAGAGTAAAACAACGGGTTGATTCGACAAAACAAAAGGTTGTTTTTCACTTAGTTGGAAAAACACTTAATTTCAAAAAGGTTTTAATTCACATCAGTTTTAGATTCAACAAAGGAGTGGATCACGCTTTATTCTACCCAGATCCCACCCAAACACAGCAACAACACCAACCTTTCATCAAACACCTTGAATTTGGATTCTTCAAAGCACTTGATCAACAATACAAATGTCTCCAACTTTCTTTAGAACATTCATACACATAAGCACTACAAGCACCTAAGGAACAAACTTTGCCCCCTGCAAAACAATTCTACAGCCAATAAATGCTCCCTCTCGTCTGCTTTATGCTTGTTGAACCTTGTGGAAGGCATCTTACGTACCTAAAAATCCTACATGATCATGCTTCAAAATTAGCCTAAGTGTGTTGCAATTCCCCACACACCAAAACTGCACAATTATGCAGTAACCTTCATAGATAAAACCTGCAGCTTTTGACAAAGATAGAACCCCCCTTGCACCTACAACTTCCTCCTCCAGTTCTGTTTTCCAAGGTTCCTTCCACTTATCTACACTCCCAAGGAATCCTGCAACTTTGAAGTCCTACACTCCCAAAGGGGCAAGGTTGAAGTCTTTACCATTTATAAGGCAAATTTGTTGAAGTTGTTTTGCATAGATGGGGTCGATGTTGGAGGAATTGTAAATTCGTTCCCTGAAAAAAAGCACATTGTGCATATCCAAGGTTGTGGCCTCCAAAAAGAACAACAAGATCCTTTTCATCAAGATCATGGTTCTCGAAGATGGTGATGAGTTCAAAGAGATTAAGAAATGGTGATGGAATGTTTGCATCTGCTGCTTCACGACTTGTGTGGTGGAGTCTCTTCACCTCAGTTCCACCTCCCATGTTGATCCACCTAAGTAAGATCTCACTCTTTTTCATCTTCCTTCCTCCAAAGCATTCTCCCTATTGATTTGTTGCAGTTGTTGTATAATTCTATAACTCCTTAAAACTTCACTTGCACTGAAAACACAATGGCAACAACTCTACTAATCTTCATCACAGTTAGCGCACAACTGCAGAAAAACCAACAGAGATTGGTGGCACTATGCAACAAAGTTATGTGGAATGGTATAGCAGAACGAATAAAGTATAGGCACCTTGTAGGTGACAACTTGATCCTTGCATCAAACACCTATCCTACCACAAACTGCTCATTCTCTTCCACTTATACACCTCACCATTCCATAACAAAACCAAGATTTCATAAACACACTTCACATCTTGTTCTTAATACTCAAAATAGGATTCAAGCACCATTCTGGAGAGGAATAATTAAAGGAATGCACTCTATTTTTCAACCAAAACCAGCATTTCAGTTACGTCATTTGGAAGATTTCTTCCTCATGTACAACCCTCTCCTTGAAGATAATAAGGTTCCTTTATTCCCAAATACTCTACACCACAACCATTCACATACCTTTCTACACCATATTCTGTGGAAAAGAGCCTTCTGGTAACCAGAACTGCTCAAAATTACTCTTCAAACCCTTATGTTGGACAAACAACACATCAATCCATCTAAAGCAACGTTCCTACACCCCTTGAGCTACCTTACACTGTTGGAAGATGTGTTGTGAAGATTCGTTTACAGCTAGGCACATAACACACTCATGTGCACACATATCCACCCCTCTCTTAGAGAGATTATCTCTTGTTGGGATACGATCCACTATTGCCCTCCATGTCGTTGTCAAGACATTTGGGAAATCTTTAACCATCCAAAAATGTCTGAATACATTCTGATGAAGCCCAATTCCATGATTTGTAAGACGAGCATAAGCATTTTTTACTGAAAACTCTCCAAACTCATTGCCTTCCCATACTTGCCTATCCTTCACCTCCTTGAGTAGTTTGACCCTTTTTAGGAGCCTTAGAAGCTCTTGTTCCTGTGTAGTCTCCCATTGGAACCTATCCCTTATCCACTTAAGCCCCTAGTGCCACACAAAGTCTTCCCACTCCCCTACCTCCGCCACCATCATTCCCTTATCCAGAGACACAAAAAACAGCCTAGGATACATATTGATGAGAGGAGTACTACCAGCCCAAGCATCCTCCCAGAACTTGACCTTGTCCCCACTACCCATTCTCCATCGTACAACTTCTTTAAACCAACCTCCATCATGTCCCTCCCCACAACTTTTAGAAAAATCACACCACCAATACGAGTGGTAATTCACATATAACTGACTTTGAGCATGTTGGGAGTCATATTTAGATAGAAGAATATCCTTCCACCTTTTTTTTTTCTTCACTTAAGAGCCTCCACTTCCACTTTGCCAAGAGAGCCACATTGAAAATTCTAACATCTTTAATTCCCATCCCTCCCTCCTTCCGAGGTTTACAAAGATTTTCCCAACTCACCCACACAATAGATCTTGTATCCTTTCCCCCATCCCCACAAAAAGCTTCTCTAAATGCTAATAATTTTATCACACGACGATTTTGGAGCTTTATAGAAGGAGAAATAAAATAAGGGTATGAACGTGAAAATCGACTTGATCAAGCAGATTCTCCCCTTCAATGATAGGAATCTCCCCTTCCAAGCACTTAGCTTAACACTAACTTTACTCACAATAGGTTCCCAAAACTCTTTCCTTCTAGGGTTACCACCAACTTCTAACCTTAGGTATATAAATGGGATCCTCATGATAATATAGTGCAGAGTTTTAGCGTACACATCTAGAGCTAGTCTATCAACATTTATACCTGGTAGCATTGACTTGTGAAAGTTATTTTGAGCCCTAACACAAGCTCATAGCACCTGAGAATAGCCTTTAAAGTAAAAACATTGGCATAGGAATCTTTGCACATAAAAAGCGTATTATCCGCAAACTGTAACACACTTGACTCAACCTCCCTTATACCCACTTTCACACCCTTGAACACATTTTCTTTGATCGCTTGTCTAACAAGCCCAGCCAAACCTTTTGTTACCACAAGGAAGAGAAAAAGGTGTTAGGGGGTCACCTTGCCTCAGTCCCCTGGTCGGCCTGAACTCAGAAGTAGGACAACCATTTACCAAAACAGAGACCGAAGACGACTCTAAATACCCTCTGATCCACTGCTTATGAAACCCCAACCTTAGAAGCATATCAAACAGAAAATCCCATCTCACTGAGTCATGCGCCTTTTCATAATCAACCTTTAGACACAACCCTTTCCTCCCTTTCCTTCTAAGCTCATCAATCACCTCATTAGCTATTAGGACGCTATCTAGCATCCCTCCGTCCTTTAGAAAAACCGATTGACAATCATCTATAACCTCAGGTAACATTTTTTTGATGCGACAAGATAAAACCTTCGTGATAATTTTATACAACGAGCCCACAAGAGAAATTGGCCTGTATTGATTTATACTTGTAGGGTCCTTCACTTTAGGAACAAGAGTAATGAAGGATGCATTACATCCTTTTGGAATGCATCCCATCTCCTGAAAGAGGTGAACAACAACTACAATATCATGCTTCAACACTTCCCAGCTACCCTTAATAAAGTTAAAATTGAAGTCATCTGGACTAGGGCTTTTTGACCCCTCACACAACCAAACAACACTTTTAACTTCTTCCTCAAACAATTTGGATACCATACTTAGACTGACCTCCTTAAACAAGGTCTTAAACTCAATGTTATCAAGTTTGACTCCAAAATCTTAAGTAGTAGAAAATCCAGCTTCATAAAGCTTTAACGCCTCAAGCTCCTCACACCACACACCTCCCATTTCAACACCCTTAACCTCATTCCTAATCCTCCTCCATCTAATTACTAAAGGATAAAACTTAGAATTAGAATCTCCAAACGCAAACCAGTTAGTTATAGCTTTCTGCTTGAAAAGAGACTCAAGCTTTTTATTAATCTCTTCTACACGACTAAAAAGGGCCAATCTTCTCATCCTCAAACTCTCAGGTAAGGCATCATCTTCATCTTGACCATCTAGCTCCTCAATCTCCTTTAGAACATTCTTTTTTCCTAATTCCAGATGCCCGAACACATTTCTATTCCACCTCTTAAGATCAACTTTTAGACACTTCAACTTATCTTCGAACACAAACATACTATTTCCTTGACCGGAATAAGAATTCCATTTTCCCTTCACCATATCCTTGAACCTAGGCTCCTTCAACCACACGTCTAAAGACCTGAAAGGCTTCGACCCCCAGTCTCTCACTAATGATTTGACTATTATTGCACAATGATTCAAGACCTCCCTCGACAAGATAGTGTTTGTCCATAAGCCACTTTTGTAGTCATTCATCTGAAATAAGAATTTTATCAATCCTTCTTTTAGCTGACCCATTTACCTTATACCACGTAAACTTCTTACCCAGGACAGGTAGTTCCACCAAAAAATTTCATTAAAATTTCTTTAAATGAAGTCAATGATCTCACACTTTTGGCTGCCACATTCCCTAATGCCTCTCCTCTCATAATGATTTCTAACCACATTAAAAACCTAATAAATAAATAAAACTTATACAACTGAATTCTTGATTTTAGAATTATTATTATCAAAATTTTAATTTCATCATTTTATAATATAAATTTTAAAATTATATATTTTGTCTCAACTCAACAATAGTAAAAAGAGCACCTTTATAATTTTTTGAGATGAAAGTTGGAGCATAAAGAAGTTTTCATTAAAGAAAATCTTTATAATATTATTCAGATGAAAGTTGGATCATAAAAAGTTGTTAGTAAAGAACATCTTTATAATTTATTTGAGATGAAAGTTGGATTATAAAAAGGTTTGTTAACATGTATAGAAAGTTTGTTAACCTAGAGCTGGGACGGGACAAATTCACTTGTTATTTTAAATTAAAAATAAAAATAAAAATAGTGTATAAGATTTAATTTATTATATTATTTAAATATATAAATATGTGATCATATTATAATTGAATCATTAATACTTATAAATTAAGTTTATAATATAATAATTTAACAGGTAATAATTATTTTAAATTATTCAATTGGAAATCAATTAAAAATATTTATATAATAAAAAAACTGAGGTCTAGCCCGTTATGTCAAGATTTCTAACTCTCCCTGGACGACTCTCTTGTTATTCTCATATACTTTTCTTTAAAAATAAAATTATTTAAAATATAAATTCAAATAACAAATTAATAATTATGATTCAATTAAAATTACATAATAAAATATTGGTACAAATAAAATTATTTAAAAAAAATAAAAAAAATGTATTTATTAAATGTAATTAAAATATAAATATATAAAAAATTTTATAAATAATAATTCATTTATTAATTTTTAATGATAACTTTATTTTGATTATTTGATTAGAAATATTCAAATAAATAAAATCCTGGATTAAATAATATTAAACATATTCATTTATATCATTATAATTTTAGTGGTAGTTATGGATTTTTTTGCCTGGAAAATAACAATGTTATGTGTTCCCGCCGGTTGACAGGGATCGTCTTTGCGCGTGGCTTGTCCTTGCGAACTAGGGCACCTTTGTTATGCTCCGTCCGTGATACTGAAAAGAAGTGAACAAAGGGGCACCCTCGCGGCCGTTTGCACTCCGACGATCAAGTCAGCTAGTGAGAAACATCAAAGGTGGCACACCCTCTGAAGGTGGTCGAAGATAACTGTGCTGGAATGACTAAAACTGAGTTGCCCTAATTGCCTTGTGCTCACCGTGGGTGGGCAGCAAGAACAACTAGGGTTAGTGTTCTCTGTAAAACTACGAGAATTAGGTTAAAAATCGGATCCCCTCAAATGACCCAAGGCCCCTTTTTATATACCCTTTGCATTTAAAGCGCGTTCAAACGTATTGAAAGCGTATAAAAATGTGCCTTGAAACATTTGATACGTAAGCTAAGTTAACGCGTACCTTGGCAAACTTTCACTGAAACCTTTAATGAGCACGTGTGCATTGCCACGTGCCTTTCTGACTTGATCGTTATTTTGTGCGGAGGGACTCACAGCGCCCTAACCCAACTTAGGGTTAATCCGTTGTGTGAGTCCTCCTTCCTTGAAGTGCATCTGGCGCGTGGGATGACTTTCTGAGTGTCAACTCATGCGCCCCAATCTCTAGTCATCTGCCCTAGGAGTGTATCTACCTTTCTCTCGTACCATGCACGTGGTTCTCCCCTGGTCGTGGCCCTCTCAGGAGTTGTATCTATCCAAGGGTCTCTCAGCAGTGGCATGGATACTTCACGAGTCAGGTTACCCCCTACTGGTACTGGAACTTATAGCCTTGAAGCCACCTCTCTCTTCTCTTGGTTACTGTCCTGAACCGTCGAGGCCTGAAGCCTCCTTGCGATGTCTTAGCTTGGCGATGCCTTATCCTGGCGACGCCTTAGCCTGGCGACGCCTTAGCAAGGCAACGCCTCCTATTGGCGATGCCTCGACCCGGCGATGCCTCAGTCGGTCAGTCTGTTGACTTCCTTCCTTGGATCCCACGAGGGGTCCTACCACACGTTGACTTTAACCTTCGGTCAATGCCCGGGGACGGAACGGTACACTGTGTTTGAAGCTTCTCCAATCCGGATGACCCTGCAACCTTTAAATTGATGTTTTTATCCATTTTTTTATAACCAATGAATCCTTCCAACATACAAATTAAAATTTATTATTTATTATTTTTTATATTTAAAATTATTATATTATTATAAATAAATTTTTTAAAAGATAAATAATTTATAATTTTTCAATTTCTACCCAATTTTACACTAAATAAAATTTGCAACAAAAAGTAAATATTTGTAAACAAAATGTTATTATTTAAAAAATAACCTTATATGTTTAAATTTGAATTTGTATACTGTTCCAATAATTATGATTTAGGATACTTTATAAATTTTACGTTTTCTTTTAAAAATCAATAACATTAAATGAATTTAAAATAACACCATGAAATCAGGTAGACATTTAAAAAATTATAAATTATTTAAATTTTAATTTTTGTGTGTTAAAAAATGAAATCATATTCTAAAAATATCATAAATAAATATTATTTTATAAAAATATATTTCTATGAAATATATAAATTATTCATACAATATATCTAATTTATATTTTTAGTTTCTATAAAAATTCAACTCTATAATGTAAAAATTTATTGTTTTAGTCTAATAGTTGTAATCTTACCTTTAACGCTCGATTAAATGATAAAAATGGGGGTGTGAAAGGAAGAAAGCGAAAATAAATAGAAAAATAAAGTTGTTTGTGAAAGGTAAAAGTGATATAATGTTTTTTTTTTTATCAATAATAACTTTATTTGCTTATTATTGTAATATACTTTAAATTATTTATTATATTAAAACCATAAATATTAGTAGAATATTTACTATCTAACGTAGATATTCTAACTATGTCGACGTAATACATATGTAATATAAATATATGTAGTTATTATATGTGTAATTGAGTATGTTGACTTTTCAAGGCCATATTTATGCAAAAGGACATAACTCAACCAGTCATTTTAATTTCAAATATTTAAATCAAGTGAAAAAGTGAAAAATAAGAGAGTAAATCTTTTATGTTTTAAAATTAATTTAACTGAATATATTTAATCAAAGGATCTAAAATGTATTCATATTTTAGTTGAATATAATTATTATTACTATAAAAATTAAATTATAAAACAAATTAACAATAATAACAATCATATGTTTTAATTTTTAAGAATATCAAAATCTTGAAAAAAAACAGTAAGAACTTTAAATTAAATAATTCTTTATTATAATTTATATTTACTTTTTTAAAATAGTGAATTGTATTGATGTGTTATTTATGTGCGATTTCACTTAACTCTTACTTTTTTTTTAACGTAGCAAGTTATTTCGTAATACCTTGTGTAATATTTTCAAAGAATTAGAGTAGTAATAACTACAAGATTAATATGATTTTTAGTGCAACAATATATTTTTTTAACATCCCTATATTTTCTCGTATCTAATAATCATAATATGTATGAAATATTAAAATAAATATATAAACATAATACAAATATATCTAAAATTTCATTATTATAATGTTTCAAATTATTTCTCTCTTCATAAGACTTGAAACATTTACATAAAATTTAAAACAAAATTTCAAAAGAAAAATAATCATTTTTCATCATCCATCTTCTCATCGAAAAACTTTATCACATGTAACATCATCTGCTCCCTGTAAAATAAACGATCATCACATATCAAAGAAAAACAACCACAAAAAAAAGGGTAAGGTAGGTATTTTTAAAACTTATAACACAAATATAACTTTAAACATCCACATAAATCCATCATTTCTCATGCATTTCACATAACCATCAAGTGTCTATCAACAATTTCAATATTCTTCTTTCTCATGTCAGACTTCTACTGACTCATAACACATAGACACTTGACTCTACTTCCGGAAGACTCGTGCATAGACTTAGACTCAGAGATCTACACATGTTATACTACATTAGTGTGAAATCCACACAGTTAAGCGCATAAATAATCTCAATATCATCTTTCTCCTAGTATGACAGGGTTAACTCATATAACAGGTCAAGTTAGTTATCTTTCACACAACTTACCCATTCATATGAACCTCCTTCGACTCTCACCACCTAAATAACTTCATCTATATGATTCCATTATCTCAATAGAGTCAAGATATCTCCTTCTAGACGAATCCCGAGTCAATGCACATCCTAAACAATCTTAACACAATATTTTCTTTCCTGAAAACACTATGTCTTGATTAAAATTCATACTCTGAACCTCACAAAAATCCAACATCAAAGAATCAAATCATACAAAATTTTAGAATTTCCAAAACATACCACAATTCATCTACTGATCATATAAATGTCTAATTAAAGAGATTTTCACTTAAATATACATGAAATAAAAGTCTATAAAATTTATAAGTATACATAAAGAAATAAACCAACCTTTTAAACACAAATATATATAGAAAAAAAATTCAAATTTATTTTATTTTTATTTTTATAGAGAGTCTAGCTTGAGCTAAAATTTGCTAGCTTGAGCTAAAATCAATCCGAGAGCACCTAGAATTTTAGCTTGAGCTAGAATTCGCTAGCTTGAGCTAAACTCAACCCGAGAGCACCCATAATTTTTAGCTTGAGCTAGAATTCGCTAGCTTGAGCTAAACTCAACCAGAGAGCACCCTAAATTTTAGCTTGAGCTAGAATTTGCTAGCTTGAGCTAAACTTAACCAGAGAGCACAAAATTTTAGCTTGAGCTAGAATCCGCTAGCTTGAGCTAAACTCAACCAGAGAGCACCCAAAATTTTTAACTTGAGCTAGAATTATCTAGCTTGAGCGAAAGATGCAGAAAAATTCTGCATAACTTAATATACCTATCAGATTATAAATCAACATCCCATTCAATTCATAAATTATAAATCTACACATTACATTGACAGTTCCTGTTCAGCATGATACAATCACTCTCATTGAATCATTGAGCTATTATGTCCATCTATACATATATATGATTTCTAATT
>Ga0123342_1009498_pt1 | contig 11633 bp, 2 predicted proteins | sample Turbeawhitnodule_FD_89960 | JGI IMG/M metagenome (GOLD analysis project Ga0123342, IMG submission 89960) | Root nodule microbial communities of legume samples collected from Mexico - Turtle bean Mexico white nodule | ecosystem: Host-associated > Plants > Roots > Nodule | place: Mexico: Nepantla... | reverse complement strand
TTGTTAACCATGATTTCACCTTCGGCACTAAGCCATTGTAATTTATAGGGCTTGGTATGAGAGATAGTGGGTAAGGCTAACTTCTCCACAACTCTTGTACTAGCCACATTAGTACAACTACCCCATCAATAATCAAGGAACATAACTTGTTGGTGATAAGACAGCGGGTGTGAAAAATATTTTCTCTTTGGGTATCATCCAAAGGTTTTGGAATTGTGCCCAACATTCGCGTTATCATCAATAAGTCACCTTCACAAGGTATTTGACACTCATATTCACTAAGGGTTTTTGAAGAGGAAGGGGAGTTAGATCTAGATGAGTTATCACTATGTTCACTAACTACTTGGCCCTCCTTAACCATCATGGTTCTCTTTGTTGGACAATTTGCGACTATATGACCAAAACCTAAACATTTAAAACATTTTTTACTCGAGGTTTTGGTAGGTGATATAGGAGTTGAAGGTGAAGATTTTGGATCTTTGGGTTTGTAAGTGGACTCCTTTTTAAAATTGGAGGGAAAAGTTGAAGTAGAATTTTGTTTATTTGTCCAAGATGTGTGGTAAAAGCCATCACTATGAGATTTTTTAAAAGAGTTTTTCTTTGAAAGTTGGGATTCTACCTTGATGGCAAGGTGAACCAAATTTTCTAAAGAAGAATATTCATGCAATTTTACCACATCTTGGATTTCCCTTTTAAGACAACTTACAAAGCGATCCATTTTGGACTCCTCACTTTCATGCATGTTTATATTAGTTAAAAGCGTTTCAAGTTCCTTAAAATAAGCATCCAGACTAAGCGTGCCTTGATGAAACCTTTGGAGTTTCAACGAAATGTCTTTCCTATAATGTGGAGGCACAAATTTAGCGCGCATGCATTCTTTTAAATCATTCCAAGAAACCACGGGTGGTCTCTTGTTTAGCTCAATGTCCATTACAAGTTTATGCCACCATTGCATGGCATAGTCTAAAAATTATAGGGAGGCTAACTTTACCTTTTGGTCATCTTGGACCTCATGTACATTAAAAATTTGTTCACATTTAGCTTCCCATCCTAAATACACATTAGGATCGCCATCTCCCTTAAAACTAGGTAATTTTACAAATGAAAAATAAGGCTTAGCCACATTTTGGCGCCTCTCTTCATATGGATGTCTCCTCCATTTAGTTTCTTCATCATAGCTACCATAACTGTGAGAACTTCTTGATTCATATCTATGATGTTGTCTTCTATGTCTTAGAGGTCTTTCATGTTGCATTTCCAATCTTTGAATTCTTTCCTCCATTTGTCTTAATGCCTCCTCTTTTTGTGTAATGGTTCTTTTAGCTTCCTTCAATTCTCTAATTAGGAAACCTTTTTTAGGAGAATGTTGTTTAGAAGATTCACCACTAGAAAGATGATCCATATTATCAAACAAACACAAAAACACAATGAACAAACAATTAGAGAAAACAAGTTAGCATAAAAGATTGCTCATGGCCAAATGAAAGAAAAAGAAAGAAGAACTCTAAGAAAAAGGTTTCTTTCCTTAACCAAAGTCTCCTTGTGGATTTGGTAAAGCTCAAGTGAACTACTTGGATTTGTGTGTTGGTAGATGACTCGTATCGATTATTTTGACAACTTTTCTATCTATAGTTTGTCTTTGTTCCACACTTTCACCACAATTATTAATTAAGGAGGTGGGGTTGAGGATAAAACACGAAGAGAAAAAGAAACTACGGAAAAAACATATAAGAAAACAAAGAACTTTTATTAGAAATCACTTTTCAAAATAGAAAACTAATAACAGAAAACTAAACTAAAACTACTTTGTACTTTTTTTGTCAACCCCCCTCTCTCCCTTCGTTTTTTTTTAAAATCTTATTCATAGAGTTTCTAAACTGAAATGAGTTTCAACTTTGACAGTTAATGATCCCCAATTCCCAATTACATCCTAATTGACTTATGTGCTTTCTCTTTACAAACATTGTTGATCTTCTAGATCCAATTATTGTTGATGTTGACTGTCTTTTGCCCATTTCAGCAAAGCGTTGACCGTCTGGTGCATGTTTCTACACCATTTCAACATTTTAGCTCTCGATTTCGAAGTTCCATTGCTTCAACAGCTTCTTCCATAATTCTTGGGTCAATTCCATCTTCAAATTAGATTTTCAAAAGGTTAAAACATTGTATTAGATGAATTGAACCAAATATAAGCTACAAAAGTCATTTTTTAGAAACTCTTTTATTTCAAAGAAAGTAAAAATCTAATCTAAAAGATAAGAAATAAATATAAAAGAAACCCAAATAAAATGCAATTACTCTATAAAAACATAAGAAAATTGAGAGTTATCAATACACATTTGATGTTTTATTTGAACTAAATGTAAACAATTTAAATGTATTCTTTTGTACCCAAATTATTTTTTCCTTAATGAGAATTTTGGTCGACAATGTTTTAATAAGGCACTTCAATGAAACCAATTCAACATTGCCCTATCTATATGTCTACATCTAAAATCCTTTGTAATTTACAATAAATGTAACACCTTGGTCGGTCAATGACATTTTACCCTGTATGATCTCTCCTAAATGCTTAGAAAAGAACACATGTAAAATAAAAAAACACCATGATACCACAAAAATAACTTTTTCATTATAAAAGATTATAAAGTTAATACATTATCAGTCCAAAAAAATACATATTTTATTACTAATGCGTGTTTCTCTAAATGAGAGTAAGGTAGGATCAATGTTCACATATGCAACCAAACTTCAAGTTTCTTTACTTGATCCAAGCCCTCTTTTAGGGCATTGCTAGAATAAGCTAGTTCCTTCTCAATAATTAAGTTGATAGCTCAAAATCAACAATCATATGTCATCTTGTGTAAAAACCATAAAAATGTACAAACACATGAGTGACTGCACCAATTCTATAAAAAATAAAACAACATTTCTAAGAAATAAATAACCCAAATCTAACATCTCAATTTTAAAATGATAGAAAAATGCGCGACCTCACCTTTTTTGGTTTCAATTGGAAAAAAAATTATCACAATAAAGTTCTAAAATATAAGAAACTAAATTAAGGTTTTTATTAAAAGATAAATGAAACTGAAGAAAATAAATAAAAGACTATTTTTTATATTTCATGGTACAATTGTAATTTGATTAAGTTAAAAATGTTTCCATTCACCCAAGAACAAAATTTAAAAAAATTCTGTGTTTTAAGGAAATTGTTGGATTAAGGTTTTAACTTGACAAGTTATTTAACTAATGGATAAACTTGTTTTTGTAGTAAAAGGAACTCAAAGTGAATTTTCATTCTTTTTCTAAATACCAAATATTTTAGAATCATATTCATATAACCATAAAAAATAAATCCCATTCTTGTAGAGAAACAAAACAAAATTTAAAAACACACATACACTAGATAGATAAAAGATTGTGATAGATAAAAGATTATTTATACAAAATTTTCTCATATGAAACATTTAGTTGATTAAGAGAAATTTAAGTATTAAGTGACTTTGTGTATTTTTCTTGTCGGTCATCATATTATCCGTCGTGAATCATCTTGTTGGTTATCATTGTAGCATACATAAATCGTAGACGAAAATATATTTTTTCCAATAATAAACATGAACTTGTATATATTATTAATTTTGAATAGCTAGATATATAGACTCCAATGTTATCTTATGAAAATAGTTAATATTATTGAAATGAATCTAGTTTTCTCTAACAATATATGCAATATGCAGATTTCTAAAATCAAGCTACAATAAAATAAAAGAACGAGATAAGCAAACAACAACAATCTTCATTATACACAACCATGTCCCATAAGCTTGATCGTATTGCAACATTTATTCTAAAATATTTTGGATCACAATTTTTATTGTAACTTTTTGCTATTAATAGTGTGTTTCTGAAATATTTTACAATCATTCAAATGTAAAACTTGAATCGTGATTATTTATGAAACTGGTTTCTCTAATCAAAGGAAAATTATTACATTTTAAATAAAATGGAATCATGCTTATGAAAAAATGAAATTAAGATGAATACATTTGAAAAAAAAATGATGTTTCAAGTTTATTTGAAGGGAAACCAAGCACATTATAATTAAGATTCAGTTTTCATCATTAGTTGTTCATCCCTGTTGCACTCTTCACAGAATCAACAGCTCCTTGTGCTTTTTGCTGCATTTGCTGCCCACCCTATACACAACAAAATAGACTCACTTTTAGTATAAGATGTGTTTATATTATTGAACCAATCATAAATCATAATAAATATGCCTTTCAATTTACCTACTATAATATTTAATAAACATATCGTGTATATTAATTTGTAATTGAACAATCTTGTAAAACTCTTTACATTGTAAGAGTTATTAATGAATATTATAAATATGGATTGAATATGAATGTTATCAAATGATTATTAATCTATTTGATTTTAGACAAAAAAATTGAGAAATAAAACATATACAAACCTGTTGCATGGAGTCTTGAGCGGATTGAGCAACATTGCTAGCCTTGTCCAATATGTTGCTAGCCTTTTCCTGCCACACAAACACTTGTCTATGAGTTCTCAATATTGAGCATGCATGCACAATGAGAGACTAGAAAAACAAAGTTAAAGGCAGACCTGAGCTTGGCCCTTGGCTTGTCCAGCATTGTAGCTCATGTTTTGGGAATCCATCTTATGTTTTAAAATGTTAATGAAAAATCAAGTGATGTTAGTTTTGATTTTTTAATGCATATTTTCCTACTCTTTGTTGTAATTTATATAGTTTCTTAGTCCATTGCATCTTTCGACAAGTGTTTGTTTTTTTTTTCATTTTTTCTTAGACAAATTCTTATTCACACTTTTCTCCTTCACTTGCGTTTCCAAGGACACATGTCAAGCTAATTTTGAAAAGTAGCTTTTGCATTTTTTATCAGCATAGGTATGCATGTGGAGGAGAGTCATTCATTTATAATTCCTATCTCCCATACCTTTTCTTGGACGAGTTCTAATCTTGTGCTAATAATACGGATATTTTAATTTCATTTTACGATCTTTGATATTTTAAGATATATGTTCATTAGTCAACTTATCCAAGGTACATATGATATATTGGTATACAACTGATAAAACTTAGCTATAATGGTAAAAAATACAAGTTATCGCTAATGTGATAAAAAATAATAATATTTTAGAAATTAGTGGGCCCACACCAATTTCAAGTTTAGTTCAAATTAATTTGAAAAATTATCTTTCTCAATTCTGTCTTGGAAAAGATTGTTTAACGCCCTAAATAGTAGAAAGCATTCATTTCAAAACCCTTTATAATAATATAATAATATTTTAAATTAAAAAATAAAGTGAATATAATTAAAATATTATTTTATTGGTATGTTAAATGAGTATATTTACTATTTGAAGTGTCAAAGTATTAGCACTATTTGAATTTTCCCACTTTAGTGTCTGCTCTGCTATTTGATTTCTTCTATAGTTGGTGCGATTGATCATGGTAGATGTGTTGAGGTTAATCATCATGGTGGTGGTATTGTGTGATGGGTGGCAGTTTATTGTGGTACGATCATTTTCTTCCAACACTGATAATGGTGTTTACTATGGTGGGCAGAGTTGTGTTCCTTCGTCTCAGAGGTGAAAAAATAGTTGAATGATGCATTAAAAAAATCATGAAATAACAATTAATTTAGAGATATAAAATAATTAGTCATTTGATTTGATGTTTTAAATGTATTCTTTTTACCTCAATCTTTTTTTCCTATAGAGAATTATGGTTGAGAAAGTTTTAATAGGAAATTACAGAAAAATCGATTCCACAATGTCCTATCTATATGTTTACATCTATCAATCATAATTAATTTAGAATAAATGTAACTCTCGGTCATTGACATTTACCTCGTATGACCCCTCACTAAAAATTACAAGTTTTCATAGTAATGCGGTTTTCTCTAAATGAAAGTAAGGTAACATCTATTCAAAGCTTCTTTGCACTACAAGAAAATTATTAAATAAAAATCAATTTAGAGATAAAAAAAATAAGTAGTTGTTATATTGACTAAATTAAATATCATTTTAGAGGCTAAAAAAAATTGGTTTCTAAATTAGTTTATATTATTGTTAAATAGTTTCTAAATTGGTATCTAATTAGCTACCAAAGTTTTTGCTACCAGTAGAGACATCGTGGTGCTTAAGTCGACACCAACAGTAAATTATTTCCATTTTTGTAATCTATGTGACAGTGGTTGGTGTCTTCATGGACTTTCTTTCTTATTATGTTTCCTTATTCTCAGTAGCAGGTGGACGAAGTTCTACTATTGGCTTAAAAACTGGATTCTCCTCCATACTCTTCTCAATTGACTTCTTCATCTATTTAAGCTCAACTAAGAACTCCAACCGTAACTGCTTAAACAAATTCTTTTAGTTGAAATTTTTGTTATGGACATAATATTTGAAATAAAAGAAGACATTTAACAAAGTTAAAATCAAGTGTTAATTTTAATCCAACCTAGTAAAGGAAACTCTCATCTAACAAGAAGAATGTTGGGTATGAGCCAAGACCAATTGGGTTGGGCTGACTAGACACCATGTTTAGTGAGTGGGCTTAATCATTGTGAACTCTTTATAATTTATATTTAAAAATGATAATTGGTGTGCAACAGGACATAATGAAAACCTAATAGTTGCCCTTGTGGATGTAGGTTGCAGTTGGCGACCGAACCACGTTAAATCCTGTGTTGTTTATTTTCTACAGTTCATTCGTGATTGTGTGTGTTGCTTCCGTATGCGTTTTTCCCATCAAAGAGGATGTAGAACTTTACCGCTACGAGAAAAAGTATGAATATAGAAAGCAACACATATCCTTAAGATCTACATGAGGTTGGGAGACAAAAGACTTTCCACATTGGACCTAGGTCAATTGATGTTGAAAGTCTACTCTAAATCAGAAAAATTCCACTGTGAATTTTCTATGTAGGATTTTTGGATTACTAACATATTAAATATGACATAGAACCACTTTTGTACTATTGTAGATAACATTTTACTTCTGCTTTTATTTGCTATTTAAATTTTAAAATATAAATTTTCACATTATTTTTAAAAAAATATAGTAGCTCTAAATCATCACTAAGTTTATTATGATTTTATAATTTTTAAAAAATATAGAAACTTGATCCTTAGAACTTAGAGGCCAACATTTAGTTTGATTAAAGAAAGAGTTGAAAATGGTTTGGATTCTTTATTATTTTTTTAGCTCTATTTGAATGAGTTTCTCTGTAAAGATTTTTAGGAGAAAAAATGGTAAGAAAAATAAAAATAAAAATAAACTTAAACTTATGAAGAAAGTGATTTGTAAAAGATATCTCATGTAACTCCTTTGAACTTTTTTATAAACTAATTTTAACTTACAATGAATTACATTTTTTCTTGTTTTTCTGAGATGGCCATGTAAGCATGTAATAGAAAAAGCAATGAAAATTTGCTCTTTTTTTTTTATGCTAGCTCACTTGGTTTTGCCTATTTCTCCAATAAGAATCTTCTTAAATGGTCCACTAAAATAAGAAGATTGTAGAAGTAGTTTTTACTACTACTTTTAGCTTGTATAAGCTCAGAAAGCTACTTATGTATATGTCTTTAATCTCCACATGAGATAAAATACACAAGTGTTATTTTTCACTAAGCTACTTTTGACTTTTCTCTGGTACTCTATAAATTTGACTTCTAAGTGTAACAAGGAAAGAATGTTATTTTTAAGAAGCAAAGAAAAGTTTTTTAAGATGTTATGAAATCTAAACACTCATTTTCTCGAGGGAATTTCAGAAAAGTGAAAGGATTTATAAATACATCATACTATCTATTTTCAATTATAAGAGAGTCTTATGACACTTAGAAATAAGAAAAAATAAAATACTAAAATGCTAATCAAGTTATGAGTCTATATATGTAATACTATTAGTTGATGACAAAAACTTTTATTTATAAATGTCTTTCATAAGACCATTGAAAGTTTTTTTACAAATATATTGTGTGCATGTCAAAGCTTTATCAAGCGTTGGAAGCTCCTTATAAAAATTGTCTTTTTTCACTAAACTTCACATGTATAAAGTAAATTATGTTATGAACACCCCTTTCTTGCACTCACAACACTAAATCTAACATATATGTTTAGAAAATGTTTGGTTTGTTGTGTCAAAATGTTAATTAAAATTCGTGAATAACTTTTGTGCACTTTAATTGACATTTAGTTAAACTCACCTCAAAATCATCAATTATAAGTCATGTTGTGTAAAAATCATAAAAAAAAAATACAAACACATGACTGACTAAACCAAATCCATACAAAGGCTAAAAACATTTGTAAGAAACAAATAAACCAAATCTAACTTCCGAAACCTAGAATAATAAAACAAATGGGTGACCTCACCTATTTTGATCTCAAATGAAAACAAACTTATCAATTAATATAAAAAACTAAATTGAGTTTTTTTTATTAAAAGATAAATGAAATTGAAGATAAAATACCATTTTTTATACTTCAGGGTAAAATTGTACTCTGATTAAGTTAAAAATGTTTCAATTCACTAAATAACAAAAAGAAAACAAATAATGTTTTGTATCCAAATTGTTTGCATAATAGGATTATAAGCAAATTGTTTGCATAATAGGATTTTAAGCAAATTGTAGGATTGAGATTTTAACTTGTTTACAAGTAATTCAACAATTAGATAAACTTTTTTTAGTAAAAGAAACTCAAAGTGAATTTTTTTTTTCTAAATACAAAATATTTTAGAATCAAGTTCAGATAACCATAAAATAATGAATTATATTCTTGTGGCGAAACAAAACAAAAGTTAAAAACACACATGAATTAGATAGATCAAAGATTGTTTGTACAAAATTTACTCATATGAAAAGTATATATGAAAAATATAGTTGATTAAGAGAAATTTAAGAGCTAAGTGAAACTGTATATTTTTCTCGTTGATCATCATTTTATCCAATATTAATCATCTAGTTGATTATCATTTTAGAAGACGTTGACATAGATTTCTTTTTTTCACTAGTAAACACGAACGTGTATATAATATCAATTGTGAATAGCTAGATACATAAGATCCAATGTAATCTCATGAAAAATAGTTAAGAATATTGAAATGGATTTGGTTTTATCTAACAATAAGTATATGTTATGAAATATGCATATTTGTAAAATCAAGCTACAATAAAATAAAGACATTAGATACGCAAACAACAATAGTATTTATTATAAGCAATCACATCTCATATGCTTGATCGTATTGTCGCAATTATTTTACAATGTTTCAGGTTTATTTGAAAGGAGACCAAGTCCAACATAATTAAGATTCAATTTACTTTATTAATTGTTCAGCCCTGTTGCACTCTTCACAGAATCAGCAGCTCCTTGTGCTTTTTGCTGCATTTGTTGCCCAGCCTATACACACAAAAATAGACTCACTTTTAATATAAAATGTGTTTATATTATTGAACCAATAAGAAATCAAAGTAAATATAACTTTCAGTTTACCTACTGTAAGATATGATAAACATATCGTGCATATTAATTTGTAATTGAAAAATCATGTAAAAATATTTACGTTGTAAGAATTATTAATGAATATGTAAATATATATTGATCATGAATGTTATCATATGATTCTTAATCTATTTGATTTAGACAATTTTTTTGAGAAATAAAACAAATAAGAACCTGTTGCATGGAGTCTTGAGCAGATTGTGCAACATTGCTAGCCTTGTCCATCATGTTGCTAGCCTTTTCCTACCATACCACACAAACACTTGTTTATGAATTCTCAATATTGAGCATGCATGCAGATGCAGAGACTAAAAACACAAAATTAAAGGCAGACCTGAGCTTGGCCCTTGGCTTGTCCAGCATTGTAGCTCATGTTTTGGGAGTCCATCTTGTGTTTTAAAATGTTAATGAAAAATCAAGTGATATTACTTTTAATTTTTTGTTATGCATATTTTCTCACTCTTTGTTGTAACTTATATAGTTTCTCAATCCATTGCATTTTTTGACAAGTGTTTGTTCTTCTCACGTTTTCTAACACAAATTATGATTCATAATTTTCTCCTTCACTTGTGTTTCGAAGGGCACATGTCAAGCTAATTTTGGAAAGTTGATTTTGCAAGTTTGATCTACATATATATGCATGTGGAGGAGAGTCATTCATTTGTCATTCAATCTCTCATACATTTTCTTGGACGAGTTATAATCTTATGCGCTAATAATACGGAAATCTTAACTTGATTTTATAATCTTTGATATTTTAATATATGTTCATTAGTCAATCTATCCAAGGTGTAGAAAGTGTAGTAGGTCACTTGACAATTGTCAATGTGACAAAAAGTAATAAAATTTTATAAATTAATAGTCCCACTCTGATTTCAAAGTTTTGTTCAAAATAAATTGGTAAAGCGACTTTCTTTTTTCTCCATTTTAGAATTTGTGTTTTCCCTCTTCGTTATACTCTATTATATAATTTCTTCTCTACCTAGCACTTTTGATCATGGTAAGTATGTTGGGATTCTCGACGTGGTGCGTCGTGGTACAGTGGGTCGTGGTTGTATTCTTTCAAGGTTGGTCATTGTGTGGGTGAGTTTTGTTCCTTTGTCTCAACGGTGAAAAGGCAGTTGGGTGGTGGTTGTTGAAGTGTTTCCATTGCTAGAGTTGTTTTCGTCAACATAATCCTTAAAACCCTAATATTGGCTCAAAGAAAGGTGTCATTTTTGTGTTCAGGAGTGGTTTGTTTTTGTTTAGTTGCATTTTGTGTTGTGTTTGGAAAAGTACCTCCATTGTGGGGGATTTGCATGGCCAATTTGTTTGTGTTGTTTGGGCGTAATTGTTTTCACTACAAGAAAATCATTAAATATAAACTAAGTTTAGAGACAAAAAAATAATTAGTTGCTATAATGACCAAATTATATACCATTTTAAAGATTAAAAAAAAAATTGGTTTCTAAATTAGTTTCTATTATTGTTAAATAATTTCTAAATTGGTATCTAATTAGCTACCAAGGTTTTAACTACCAATTATTTAAATTCTAAATTTGGTAACAAAAATCTTAGTAGCTAATTAGATACCAATTTAGAAACCATTTAACAATAATAGAAACTAATTTAGAAACCAAAAATATTTTTAGTCTCCAAAGTAGTCTCTAATTTGGTCACTATAGCAACTAATTATTTTTTGTGTCTAAAATTGATTTTTAATCTATGATTTTCTTGTAGTGTTTGGTTAGATGGGGTTACATATAATTAAGGTAGATGTAAGTTGTTGTAGTTCGATTAGACAAAATTGAGTATTTGCAACTGAAATTTAGGTTCTATGTTGCATTTTATTGGTATTAAATTTCTTTATTATTTATTTGTTTATGGATGCAGTTTAAAACTAGTAGGATTACCATGGTTGTATTAGGTTTCTTTCAATATAAATTTAGCATTTATCTTTGTGTGACTTGTTGACTTACGGCAAGTGCACCGCTTTGTCAGAAGTAATAATTGTCCCTAAGGACGGATATCGATCCCACAAGGAACAGTGAATTATCAAGTACAATAATCGCTAAATATAGAACAAAACAATTAAAAG
>Ga0123342_1009497_pt1 | contig 11633 bp, 5 predicted proteins | sample Turbeawhitnodule_FD_89960 | JGI IMG/M metagenome (GOLD analysis project Ga0123342, IMG submission 89960) | Root nodule microbial communities of legume samples collected from Mexico - Turtle bean Mexico white nodule | ecosystem: Host-associated > Plants > Roots > Nodule | place: Mexico: Nepantla... | reverse complement strand
TATTTTAAAAAGGTGTTTATTGATAGGGTTGGAAGCAGCTATCCATTCACACGTCTGCAACTGTGAGGGATCGTCTTTTAAAAAGTTGATGCCATTTTCTTTCTTGTCTTCAACTTGTTCTATAATTCCTTCCTTTTTTTCTTCATCGAATTCACCTTTATTCTTCTTTCCCTCAATTTCTATTATATTTTATTCTGTTTCTCTACCTTGTTATCTATATAAATCCCTCGTTTCTTCTGTGATAGAAAGTGCACACAGAAAGAAAGAAAGAAAGAAAAGAAGAGAAAGATACAAAGTTTTGCAGATTTTCTATAATGCCTGTTGTCATCAAGCCTCATCACACCGCTGACACATCCTACGAAAAACAGGCAAGTATATATGTTTTCTGTATAATTTTACACACACACACACACACACATATATATATATATATATATATATATATATGAAAAGAACAGTAAAAATATATATTATAAACTAGATCAACAACATAAAATACTTTATTTCATGAGTTAAATAACCTTAATTATAGTTTCCAGAATTGATATTTATTTAGGGAATTTTAGATAATTAATTTACTTTAAAATTTTGTAATTAAGATCTCTAAAGTTATACTTTAGTTTTAATTGTGACCTTGATCACATTTTCTAAGTTACAGGAAGCTAATTAAAAAATTACAAAGGTTTAGAAACCTACTAAATTATTAAACTAGTAACTTATTCCCTTAATTATTTAAAATTTTTAATTGGATCCAATGCCCCAATGAAACATTTAATATAAAAATAGGTGGAAAGAAACTTTTTTAAAAATAATTTATAATCTTAAAGACTTATAAACGTTTTAATACAGAAATATATTTAAAAATAAATAAATGATTTTGAACTGTACTCATTAACCCTAGTTTACATTTCTGTAGATAGAATTAACTTTCCTTCCTTCCTTGCTACACTAGTAATAAATGATCATATGTTGAAATGATTTCTTACTCATATAGTTAATTAAATTTTAATTATGTTTGGAAATATATGTGTATGTTTGTTGAACATCTCATATGATAAAAAATAAAAATTAATTTAAACTCTATATAATATAAATTTTATAAGATAAGTTAGATTTGAATTTATTTTTTAATATAGTATCAAAATTTATCTTAACCTAATTTTGTAAAGATAAATTAAACTTAAACTTATTTATTAATTTAATATAAAATTTATTTTAAAAAAATTATATTTATTTTTTCATATAATATCAAAATTTATTTTAATAAAATTATTTCGATTTGTTATATCACTTATTATCGAATTAATTATAAATATCTAGTTTTATGGAGAAATATATATATATACTTTGTCCCTAGATTGATAATATTTCATAACCTCCCTATTTACAATAGCAGCAAATATTTTTTAAGAAAAGGGTTTATATGTACAACAGTGTATCACTTTCTTAAGAAGTAAGTTTCTACTTCTATTTTCTAGGAGCACCATATTTCAAAATCAAATGAAAATAGTTATGGGAAGGGGCTATTATTTTTATCCATTGTTTGTTAGTTTAACTGAATTTTTTCCACAATAAAATAGGTTTTTATAACTTTTATTTCAAAAAAATTATTTGCTTTAGGAAAATAAACTCTGTATACAAATCTAAAGATGAAAATTTGTTTAATATAATTTTTCTTTTATTTTTATCTCCTAAAAGTTTTTAGGGATAAATTACCCAGACAGGTTATTATTTTTCCTTGAGTTACATATTGCTATTTTATTTTCTATTTTTAATTTTTTTATGAAACGTAAAGAATATTTTTATACAAGGGGAATTTATGTATAAAAATTTAAAATTAATTTTTCCTCATAAACCAAAAAAAAAAACACTTATTTAAAATGTTACAAGCACGTATAACATAAGCTCACTTCAATATTAAAGTTCCACACTTTTAACTAGAGTAAATAGTCGGTTTAATTTAGTATATTAAGAAAAACATTATTAAATACAAAAAAAATGATTTTTTTTAATTTTATTTGAACTTGAGATAATTTAATAAGAAAAAATGACCGGAAATGTACAATTAATATTAAAAAATACTAAAAAATATAAATTTACAAAACAAAAAACAAAAAAATCATTAAGGTTAATTATATATTAATGTTGATTTTGATTGAAAATTAAAATTGTAATTTGATTTTTATTATACTAAAAAAAGTATTTGAATAGTACAGGAAGACGGGAGTTTCACGATAGTGCCTAAAGGACTGAACATTGTGTGGGGAAATGATTCTCGATACTGGAAAATACCAGAGTGAGTATTATGATGATGATGATGATATGAATTACATTAAAATGATCTAATTTGTTTGAATATTATTTTAGTGACGGAAAGTAATGATTGTAGTGATGGTCCTGCGGAGCTTATTCAAGCTTCATGGTTGGAGGTAACCTGTGTGGTACCTATAACAGTAGCAGGGAAATATAAGGTTTCATTCAATGTGAGAGTTAAAGAAAATGGATTTGGATGGAATGGCACTCCTGTGCGTGTGATGGCTAGAAGTGTTAAAAATGGAAGATATAAGTATGAAACTGATAGATTAAGTCCTGGTGAGAACATCACCATTCCCTCCAATTCACTTGTCATTAATGTCAAGCACACTCCAACGGATCTTCATTTTGGACTCTATGAAGTCTGGACCGGAAAATGGAAGGGAGGTCTTGAAGTTATCAAAGCTCTCGTCCAACCTGTTGTAACTTAAACTCCCACACTTTCTATGCATCCGGACATTATACAAATACAAATATTCACTAAATATGTGTAATGAATACTTCATTTCAGTGATCTTTCTATGTCTATGTATGCTCAGAGACTTTGTATGCAAGGGTGAACAAAAGATGGGACATTATACAAATAAATATTCACTACTGCAATGTGTAATAAATACTGAATTTCAGTCATCTTTACAATGTTTTATTTTGAGTACAACAACCCATTTGTGATGCGTCAGATTACAACGGTGTACTTTGGATATAAAAATTAATTTTATATTCGATTGTGGGACTTACTTGCTCAGATGGAAAAAATTGAAATGTGCATAGCTTTTGTGAATCATTTTGAGCTTTGTCCAGAGTGTGATTTTGAGTTCCAGAGAGATTTGGAGCAACATTGCAATTTCGATTGTATTTTGGATTGCGGTTTGGAGTGTGATTTTTAATGCGATTTGAGTTATTATTTTTCCATCAGATTTTGTACATGTTGGATTTGATTTGTTTGTTTATTTATGTATTTATTTCGATTTTGAGTTTTTTTAGGGTTAGAGTGTGGAAATGTTTAATTTTGGGAATTTTTTAGAGTTACAGTGAATCTTTCTTTCAAGACTCTCATTTTTCACAAACTTTTGATTCACAACACTAAGAAGAGTTTTTGTAAACTAAATCAAGATTTTCAAAATCTTGTTTTGTTTTGCTCAGTTCTTCCTCTAAAGACTTGACTTTATTTTCCAATCAGCTATTTAAACCTCTCAACCGGTTGAGAGAAAGTGTCAATCGGTTAGCTTCTTCATGAGTTTCATTAAAGGCATCAAGCAATTGATAGTAATTGTTACCTTTACTTGAGGTTGTAGAACCCATGCTACTTGATACTGAAGCTTTAAGGCACAAATTTTCTTCTTCATCATCTGAAGAGCTTGAAGATGACACTTCATTATCATCCCATGCTACATAGGCCTTCTTAGTTTTTCCCTTTTTCTCCTTCTTGAAGTCAGCCTTTTCTTTGACTTCATTATTGGAACATTCGGCCTTGATATGACTCTGTTCTCCACAGTCATAGCAAGTATATTTATTAGTATAGGTTTTTTTGAACCATACCTCTTTGAAGCTTGTCTTTTCTTCAAGAACTTGCTGATTTTTCTTGATAACAAACTTATGTTTTCTTCATCACTTCCACTCGAGTCTGGTTGGTGCTTGTGATTGCAAGCTTTGAGTGTTATGCCCTTGTTGTGCTTGTCCTCGCTTTCTTGGACAGCAAGCCTATTTATTTCAAGCTCATGTTCTCTAAGCTTATCAAACAGAGATGCAACAAACATTGAGGTGAGATCCTTTGATTCTGAGATGGCAGTGACCTTTGGCTGTCATGTTCTATCAAGACGTTTCAGTATCTTGATGTTCAACTCCTCTTTGTCAAAAGTCTTACCAAGACTCATCAAGTGATTCACAATGTGAGAAAACCTTTTCTGCACATCACAGATGGATTCTCCCTTTTGCATTCTGAAGAGTTCATACTCTTGAATCAGAGCATGCTTCCTAGCTCGCTTGACATCATTTGTACCTTCATGTGTGACTTCTAGGATATTTCACATTTCCTTTGCAGAGCTACACTGTGAAACCTTGAAAAATTCATCACAGCTTAAAGTAGAGGTTATTATATTCTTGGCAATCCAATCAAACTTGGCTCTTTTACTTTCAGCCTCAGTCCATTCAGATGAAGGTTTATCAACAAAAACCTCATCTCTTTTGACTTGAGGTATAAAGGGACCACTTTCAATTGATTCCCAAATACCCTTATCAGTTGAGTACATAAAGATTTTCATTATAACCTTCCAAAACTGGTAATTAACCCCACAAAACAGTGATGACCTCTTTATGGAAGCACCTTCCCCAAAAGACATTTTGTCAGCCATAAAAAAGATTTTTCAGAAAAAAAAAAACAGAAACAAGAACTTGAGTAATTTTCAAGAACCTAACTCTTGGTGCCAATTGTAAGAAATGATGGCTTAAACAAGAGGGGAGGTGAATTGTTTAGTGAAAGATTTTCGCAAAGACTTGATTTAGAATAAATCTTTATCAAACAATCCAGATAAGCAATTAAGGAAAGCAATCAAACAATCAAACAAAAACTGTTATCAGAATTTTAACCGGTTAAAACTTCGTTTTAGTCGGTGGTTTATACCAGCAGCAGAAATGAATTAACTCAAACAATTAAAGAGAGTTTGACATAATGAGAGATTTATACAAAAGGTTTATACTGGTTCACTAACACAGAGCTACATCCAGTTCTCAAACAATCCTTTGAGTTCCACTAGTAATCAAGATTACAACACACACCACAAAGAGGTGACTTTGAATCCCAGAAAGCCTACTCACCCTCTTTGCAACACTTCACACAAAACACCTGGATTTGCACAATACAAGAAACAAAGCTTGAACAACAATCTTGCACCTTTGAAAAACTCCTTTCAAAAACAAATCTCTTTCTTTGATCTCAAATCTATATCAATACTTGTTGTATTTGAATGAGTATTTTGCTTTGAAAGAGAGACTATATTTATAACTTCGAAATGTAACCGTTTAAGGCAGTTTTAATCACTGAATCAGTTAAAACAAGCTTTCAAAACACTGTTATGAAAACACACATTTAACCGGTTGAATGAGTCAAGCAGTTGCATAACTAATTCAAAAGGCAGTTTCAGAAACCTCAAGCCAGCTAAGTGATAAGCAACTGATTATCTCGATGATTCAACTGGTTGTTTTCCCTTTGCTTGGAAAAACACTTTGTTTCTTTTAAAACTGATAGATCAAGCTTTGTGTAGGAATTAGATATGATCTTAACGAAGATTCTAAACAACCTAATCTAAACCCAAACCAAAAAGCAGTACAACTTCAGGCTCCATGTGGATTTGAAAAATCAAAGCTCCAAAGTTCAACATCCTATGACCACCACTACATGGGTTCGCCACCCAATTCACGTTCATACCCTCCACCTAGGTGCCTTCACATACATCATGCACTGCCAAATGATGAATCCCAATAACCAACATAAAAAACATGACCATGCACAAAAGTTGGCATGGGTTACCACTAATAGAAACTAAGGTATGTTATGTGATAACAGACACATGTTATATCCAACAGTACCAATAAACGTTTTCACTCAAAAACAACACTCAATATTAGGGAATTTATTAACATACAACTTCACATTCATTCGTTCAATGACACATTTGTGTCCAAAGAATGATATATAACAATACTACACTATGTACAATGCATACCTGCTTACACAAAAAAGAAAAAACAAATTTCTTGCATTCCATTCAAATGATATATGAATTAAATAACTTAAATCAAACTCAAATTACTTTCATTCATCAAACAAATGTATACATATTGTTCACGTGTACTCATAATAAGTTACATTTTTGTAAATAAGAACGAAACTGTACAATTACAAGAAAAACATGTCATCATGATCAAGGACAATCCAGTTCCAAATATGTCAAGACGACTTCTCGTTCAACATTACGCTCATCCAACACCCAAGAGAAAATCATTTCTTAACGAAAGCGTATGAGGTCATTCTGAATAATATATCATGGAATCAGATTCCAATTACCAAACTCTAAATTAAAGGTGTAAACTCATGAAAATAACTATTATCATGGTGTAATCGGGAATTCCCATCCAATTGCTGTGAACCATCCCACAACTCGATATATTTGACAACTAAAATGCGACAGTCATAACTGCATAAAACAAATAAATTTTTAACCCTAAACAACAATTCAAAATATTAAGTCCAAAGCAATTAAAATACATATAAAATCAAAATAAATAACATTATTACTTTCAATATTAACCTATTTGGTTGTAGGGGAACCTCTTCTTTTATCAATGAAATTTGAGGACCACTCTTTCTAGAGAAGTCGTCAAGAATTTCCAAAAGGTGTTGGAGTCGATCAACCTACAAGATGCAATTTAACAAGAATGATAAACAAATCCAAACAAAATGAATTTATTAACTATTGAAGAACATGCAACTATTTACCATTACTTTATCAATCTTCTATCGGCCTTCAATTCCATGACCAATGGAGTCCAAGACATGCAATTGCCTTGTCCAACAATTAAGTGCATACAGCCACCAGTGGTTATTGACAAAGCACATAACAAAACAACTTAGTTCTCTGAGACAACACAAAAAATCACATGCAAACATTAAGTTGGAAGCTAACATGACTGTGCAGTAAGTTCATAGGTCACCACATAAAAACAAAAGGGTCAGCACTTAGATTCACACACCACATTTCAAGCTACCCTTACAATCATTTGTCTAACCTACAATCAACTCACTGTGAGATAATAAAAAGTAGCTCTAAAGTATTTCATCATTTTTTAATGTTTTAACTATCATGTTTATCTCAATTTCTCGCTCTTTGGAAAATGAAAAACAATAATAACAAGCGAATAATGTCACAGTTGCACACGAGGGGATATTAAAGTTATGTTTGCAAAATATCGAAGGAAATGAAATAAAATAAACTTGCGAATAATTAATTGGGTATTTTATAGTTAAATATGAAAAAAATAGTTTCATTTTCATAAGAAAAAATGAACTATTTTTTTTTCAAATAAAATCACTTTGGAATGGGAGCTATATATGAGTAGTTGAACAAAAATCCAAATATAAACTGGTGGATGAAAATGCACGACTCAAAAAGGTACACAACTAGACCTAAAAAGAAACAAAAAATTGCTCTAACAATGGTTATCATTGAATAAAATAATATTTGATTATGAGTTATGTATGGTGAAAGGTTGAAGGCAGAAAGAGACAACAAAAATGTCCAATAGTAGAAGAAATGGAATTTAGGGAGTAGATGTTAAATGAGGGTGAATCTTATAGACATGAGTCCATAAGTGAAGTAGAAATTGTTGAATATGACGTACATGTGTTGAAACAAAATGGTATATCACAAATTTTCTTCTACTCTATTATTTCTTTTTAGTGCATTTTTTTGATCCCATGTTTTCCAATTATTGTGTGTTGGTTTATTCTACCAAAGACAGATATATTAAACAAACTAGACTTTCATAGTGGGCACCAACTAATTTTATCCCCAAACACCCCACCTACAACAAATAAATTTACTTTAATATTTCATATTGGCTATGCCTTCCACGTTAATATACCCTTTTCTATGTTTCACCAACATTATAATATTCTCTAAGTTAATTAAAAGCATTGTTATAGTGTGTTTTCTTTATCAAACACACCCAATAAAGGACATGCAAACATTCACTTCTAAGACAATATGACAGTGCACAGTGTTTCATAGGTCACCACATAAAAATGAATGGGTCACCACTTGCCCATGTCACTATGACTAATTCAGTACTTTAACATTCACATTAAATTCTATCACCAATAACTCACAAGACACAAAAAGAGTTCCAAACCAGTCCCAAAATCGCAGAGCACAAAACACTAAACAATGAAATTCAAATCAATTCAAACTTCAAAACCTAAAAATCACAACACCAATCCCTCATGACAAAAGTTTAATACTATTTCTCAATAATACAAACTTTCAAATGGAAACAAATATACAATGATTAAGTTTCAGTCCAAGAATAATATCAATCATCAAAGAAGAGAACAACACACACAACAGTAAAACTCATGTACTAAAAACCTAAATAAACCCTAAACCACAAAAGTCACCACCATAAACAACCCATTATAAACCGTAAAACACCAAAAAACCCAAAATAAACTCACTTACCTTCTCGTCACTCCTCACACTCCGACCGCAACCTCTTGCACACCATCGCAACTTCGCACTACGCCGTCATCGCTCTTCGCACTACGTCGTTGTCGCCCTTCACAATGTTCGCTCCAAGCACTCTTTCCCGTTGTTCCTCTCTTCCACGAACATACTATTCAATTGCGCATATGGAAATTTAAATTACCCCTTTGCCTTCCTCATTTTACCAAAATGACCCTGCCACGTAATCACCCCCTTTGCCTTTCTCATTTTACAAAATTGTCACTGCCACGTAACCAAAGTGCCCACGTCAGCGCGTTGTATTCTGGCACAAGGGGTTTGGGGTTGTTAAAAAAACATTTTCCTTTACTTTTTCAATCTCAACTTTTTAAAATCAACCTTACCTTTTCGTCTACAATTTTAAAAAAACTTTTTATGAGTGTAATTGTGACTGTATCAACTTTATTTCTGATAATTTTATATAATATCAAGGATGGTGATGAAATTGTTACGAGGTGGTAAAATAGTTAGTCCGATCTGTTTTGTTATTATCAGTTGTTGGTCCACTAAAAAAGGGCGAGTCGACTTGGCTCGTCTAGGTTAAACAAATTGAAATTAATAACACACCTTATCATAAGATGGATTTGTAGGTTGATTCGTAGGGATGAAAAAGTAGGTCAATCTTTTGAACCTGTCACTCTATATTAGCTTAACTCATAAAACTCGTCAACTCGTCGGGCCACATGCGGGACAGAGCAGACTAGCCCGTGAGCCCGTCAGCTCGCACTCCTTTATTTTTTATATATTTTTATTCTTTTGTATTTTTTTTTGGAACCTATTTATTTGGTTGTAGTCTTTGTTATCACGTTTTGAACAATAAAATTGAATCAAACTTTAATATTATATTAAAAGAATGTTTAATGTCTAATGAAACAAAGTAAATATCAACAATACTCGAATTAATCAAATTATTTATAAAGAAATTAATGTAAATAAAGTTATATATATATATATATAATATTTACAATCACCAATTTTGATTCCAAAAGCATGACATTTATATTTAAAAATATCAAAAATAAAGGAGGGTGGGTTGGCGGGCTTGCCCTCCCCGTCCTGACTATGTTCCGACGGGTTGGCAGGTTAAGCGAGTCAAACTAATACGAGATGGTGGATTCAAAAGGTTGACCCGTCCTGCTTAAATGATGGCTGGTTGGCTCGTCCGACCCACTTTGTCATCCTTAAAAATTATACAATTTAAAATCTTAATGAGACTACGGTAAAGGATTATTGATGAAGGTCAAAGCGAGAAAATGCAGTTTAACACGAAAGGTTCCATGATTAGGATAAGAACCAAGAGTGCAAAAGGAACTTGTCAAAGAGGCTTGATAGAATTTTTTAGTGTAATAGACTCACTCCAAGATATTATTCATCAAATAAAAGTAGTAATAGGAACAACACATTTTTATGAATCATCCACATCTTCCTTTCCATCTATAAATAATGTTCATTACAAAAAAAAATTAATTAATTTTTTCTACAATTTTTCTTGGTTCTTTATGAGTGATATGAGGGAAAGAAAGTGGGGTCTTTTTGTAGAAAGTATAGTAGAATGAGAAAGCAATTTTTAGCCCACTTTTTTTCTTACAAATAGGTACTGGGAGAGAGATTTAGCTTTCAATTTCTTATTATTTCTAATGTGATACTTAGAAGGTTGGTAGGATCTTAATCAACTCAAGAAAATATGGAGAAGAAAAACTTTTTAAATGACCATCAAAAGCTTGTGTAAGCATGGGTTCCAATAAATAACTCATTCAACATTGATGAATTCAATGCATAAATGTAAGAACAAGTAAGCAAATAAAGTAAAATTGGATTAAGATAATAGATTGAAGAAAGAACACACTATCTTCTATTGAAAATCAAAGGATAAATGCATGAAGATTCGTCACTAGAAAAAACATATCAAAATAAGAACCAAAACAAGATAAACGAACTCTTGAGACTTCAAATATGATCTCACAAGGAAGTTTCATTCAATAGTCAAAAGTGATTATACAAGAGAGGTTTACACTCTTTTATAAGGAGCATGCCACAATTTTGTGAAGAGTAAAATACACCTCTCAAGTGTTTAGAAACATTAGAAAACCCAAATGCAAACATAAGAATACTTAAATTAAAATTAACTCAATTAACCATATGTTTAAAACTAAGTCAATTCCTAATAAATCTTAATAAAAGGGTGGTTCCTAAAATTAGAAAAAGACACACACCATACCCCTAAAGTTAAGAAAAATACTCATTATTACATCTCCAAGATGCACATGAGGTGCATTAATTAGTTAAAAGTCGTGTGAAGTAGTAACAATCATCATTATGTTGAATCAAGTGGTGTTCAAGCTTTGAAGAATCCAAATCCTTTGAAGGATGTTGAAGTCTCTGTTGTGCTTGATGTTGCTGTGCTGGTTTAAGCTTTGTTCTGGGGTAGTTTATATGTTGTAATCCACCCTATGACTAAATCTAAAGCATTAGCATTCTCAATCTTTGTGAAAACAAAATGATTTCAAACTAAGTAAAAACAACCGATTGTTTTGTCGAAACAACCGATAGTTTTTGTACTTAGGTGTTTTTTAGAAAAAGTTTGAAAACTGTTTTGAATGGTTAAACTGTTAAGTACCAAAACAACAGATTGATTCGAGGAAACAACCGATTGTTTGTTTTGGGACCATAACAGAAAAACTGTTTTCTTTGACTGAGCTTTAAATGATTTAACTGTTTACGCTCTAGTCATTAAATGCTTTGACCAATATTTTAATGCAATTTAAGAGTTTGTTAAGATTTGATAACAAACTACATCTTTGAATATATTCAGAAAAACAGATTTAAGAATTAAGAATCTTTGACAAAGTTTTTCTAAGAGAGTTTTCAAAGTGTTGAGATTGCTAAGTTTTTGTGATTGATCAAAGTGCTGGAATAGGATTATGCTTGTATTGATTTCAGATTATCTTCTGTAACAAGTGTAATCCTTGTACTCTGTTGAACAATTTCGTTTCTGTGTTTGCTGAGATTGGCTGTGTGTTCTTGAGGTGTTCAAGATCAGCAATC